>Ga0169931_10005336_pt1 | contig 19620 bp, 21 predicted proteins | sample Kivu_15m_20L_FD_129675 | JGI IMG/M metagenome (GOLD analysis project Ga0169931, IMG submission 129675) | Freshwater microbial communities from Lake Kivu, Western Province, Rwanda to study Microbial Dark Matter (Phase II) - Kivu_15m_20L... | ecosystem: Environmental > Aquatic > Freshwater > Lake... | reverse complement strand
CTGGTTGCCAATCAGCTCTCTCATCTCCCAGAATTGCCAAACTAATCACCGGTTTTTGATTTAGGTCAAAAGCACGATAATTATAGATGTACATTCTCTGGGGAAATTCTTCCTCATATTGACACCTCCCCTAGGATGTACAATTATAGCTTTATGAACGCCAATTAGCTCTTTCATCTCCCAGAGTTGTCAGATTAATCTCTGACAGCACTTAAAAAACTTTGATGCTAATATGAAGCATTTAGACATTAAATATCCTAATTCAAAGAATAAGAATGCAAAATAGTAACCTAGATATCTCATTATCTGGATATGACTATGAACTACCTCCAGAATTAATTGCCCAGAACCCCGTGGTTCCCAGAGACAGTTCTCGCTTAATGGTGATTAATTCTCCCCATGCAGGAACCCTAACACCTCCACTAGACTACATCTTTAAAGACCTACCAGAATTGTTAAAACCTGGGGATTTATTAGTGATGAATAATACACGAGTTATCCCCGCTCGACTATATGGTCGCAAGTCTACAGGAGCAAGGGTGGAAGTGTTACTTTTGGAAGAAAAACAACATAATTGTTGGTTGGCATTGGTTAAACCAGGTAAATATTTTAACGTCGGAGCTGAAATTATTTTTGATGATCACGGATTATCCTCTGCCGATAAATTAATACCCCAATTCACTGCTAGGGTGATTGAACGGGATGAGAATACGGGCGGTAGATTGTTGCAATTTGATTTGCCTATAAATGTTTCTTTGCTCCATTTATTACACAAATTGGGGGAGGTTCCTTTACCACCTTATATTAATAATTCTCATGCGCTGGAGGAGCAATATCAAACTGTATATGCTAAACACGACGGTGCTGTGGCGGCTCCCACAGCAGGACTTCACTTTACACCAGAACTATTGGTCAAATTGCGGGAGCGTGGTATTGAACAGGAGTTTCTCACTTTACATGTTGGTGTCGGCACATTTCGACCAGTGGAAGTGGAAGATGTTACTACCCACCAAATGCATGAAGAATGGATAGAAGTTAGTGGGGATTTGGTAGAGAAGATTTACTCTACCAAAAATGCTGGAGGGCGAATTATTGCGGTTGGTACTACGGTAGTTCGCGCTTTAGAAGGTTCTGCCCAAACTGGTTCTTTACAACCATATACAGGCAAAGTTAATCTCTTTATTTATCCAGGCTATCAGTGGCGTGTCGTGGAAGGTCTTATTACTAACTTTCATCTACCTCGTTCTAGTTTGCTTATGTTAGTTAGTTCCCTAATTGGTCGAGAAAGATTATTAGGTATTTATAAACAGGCGATCGCATCTAGATATCGTTTTTATTCTTTTGGTGATGCTATGTTGATTTTACCGGAAGCAAGAATTTGTTGCAGTTAAATTGGTAGGCGATTAATATCCTTATTACAGCCAATTACTACCATCGCTGAACCACGTTCCAGTCGTTTACCAGGGTCAGGATTAATCTTAAACTTACCATCCTGACTAACTGCTAGTAAATTTAGACCATAACGATTTCGCAGCTGGATTTCGGCCACGGTTTTACCATGAAATTCATCGGGGACTATCAACTCTACAATACTATTATCTGGATCTAGATCAAACCGGTCTAAAATTGATGGTTTAGTTAGGGTGCGTGCCAAAGCACAACCTGCCTCGTATTCGGGAAATACTACATGGTCTGCACCTACTCTTTTTAAGAGCTTACAATGTACCTCACTGGAAGCTTTAGCAACTACATGGGGTACACCACCTTCCTTAACATTAAGAGTGGTAATAATACTTTCCTGAACATAGTTGCCAATAGCGACAATAACGGTATCAAACTCAAAAATGCCCGCTTCTTTAAGTGCTGCTGATTCGGTGGAGTCTAACTGCACTGCATGAGCGACAATTGACTCATTTAATGCTTCAGATACCCTTTTTTCATCCACATCTGTAGCTAATACCTGATAACCCAAACCATGTAATGTGGAGCAAACAGAACGACCAAAACGACCTAATCCAATTACTGCAAATTGGTGATTGTCTTGTTTTAAACTGCGAAAGAACTTCAATGATGAAATGTCCATAAACTAACCTACAAGCAAATTTCCTTCTGGGTAATGAACTCTACTGGGACGAGGATCTCCTAATATTGCTGACATTGACAATAAAACACCGACCCTTCCTATATACATTGTGACAATTATAACTATTTTAGCAGCAGTAGAAATACTACCAGTTATCCCTGTGGATAGTCCCACTGTACCAAAAGCTGAGACTACCTCAAAAAGAATTTGAATGAACTCTAGTTTTGGGTCAGTTAAACTAATTAAAACTGTTGCTGATAAGACGGTTGCCAAAGAGCCGAAAACCACACCTATGGCTTTCAAAATAAGAGTTATGGCTATTTTGCGCTCATAGAGCCAAACTTCTTCTTTACCCTGAAGTATTGCTTTTGTGCAGCTGGTTAATACCCTCAAGGTTGTTGTTTTTATTCCACCACCCGTACCACCCGGACTAGCACCAATGAACATTAAAGCAATGGTAATAAATAGACCTGCATCACTCATCTTACCAATGTCAATGGTGTTGAAACCTGCTGTTCTTGGAGTAACAGACTGAAACCAAGCTAATAATAGTTGGTCGGAAAATCCAAATTTGCCCAAGGTTTCAGGATTTCTAATTTCTATGAGAAAGAAAGCTACTGTCCCTACCACTAATAATAGTAAAGTAGTGCTAACTGCTACTTTAAAGTCAAGGGAGAATACCATAAATGTCGTTTTTCTTTTTAGGCGATCGCGTAACCAAAGATACATATCCAAAATGACTTGATAACCAATTCCGCCAAAGATGATTAACCCAGTGACTGTAAAAACCACGAGTAGGGATGTTTGATAACCTATCAAACTATCTTTAAAGAGACTAAATCCCGCATTATTAAAGGAATTGATGCTGTGAAATATTGCTAACCACATTCCATGACTCCAACCATGGTCAGGGACAAAAGCGGGGAGTAAGAGGAAAATTCCGGTAATCTCAAAAATTATAGTTGTAGCAATAATGGAGCGAATAATTTGGCTACTACCACTCATACCTGGACGGTCTAGAGCTTGTTGAATAGCTACCTTTTGCCTTAAATCAAATCTTTTGCCAATTAGTAAAATCAGGAAGGTGGTAGTTGTCATATATCCCAAACCACCGATTTGTACTAGCAGTAAAATCAGTAGTTGACCCCAAAAGGAAAAATAAGTACCCGGATCAACCACTGACAGTCCGGTCACACAGACTGCGGAAGTTGAGGTAAAAAGTGCTACTATTGGGTCGTTCCATGTGCCATTGCTAGTGGAAAAAGGCATCATCAACAGAATGGTTCCACATAAGATAACCGCCATAAATCCCAAGCATATCGTCCGAGCAACAGTCATAACCAAGTTGAGTTAAGAGTTTTTTCAGGATTTTTTTATTGAGCAAAATTGCTTTATATTTAAGTTAAACAGATATGTACCACCTCTAAAATATATTTTCTAGAGTTTTGATTTTTAGTAATTTTTACCTTTAAGAACATGAGTACAAAAATTTATCAGCAAATCCAAGAATTTTATGATGCTTCCTCTGGTTTATGGGAACAAATTTGGGGTGAACACATGCATCATGGCTATTATGGTGCGGATGGAAGAGAAAGAAAGGAACGTAGGCAAGCACAAATTGATTTAATTGAAGCAGTGCTAAATTGGTCAGGAGTAAAACATGCGGATGATATCTTAGATGTGGGTTGTGGAATAGGTGGTAGTTCCCTGTACTTGGCACAAAAATTTCATGCCATGTCCACAGGAATTACCCTCAGCCCAGTTCAATCCGCTAGAGCCAAAGAAAGGGCACTGGAAGCCAATTTACAATCAAGGAGTACTTTTTTAGTGGCCAATGCTCAAGAAATGCCTTTTGGTGATAATTCCTTTGATCTGGTCTGGTCATTAGAAAGTGGTGAACACATGCCAGATAAAACTAAATTTCTGCAAGAGTGTTATCGGGTGTTAAAACCAGGTGGCACACTCATCATGGTAACATGGTGTCATCGTCCCACGGATGTTTTACCACTGACTGGGGATGAACAAAAGCACCTGGAAGATATTTATCGAGCTTATTGTCTACCCTATGTGATTTCCCTACCGGAATATGATGCGATCGCCAGTCAATTAGGACTAAAAAACATTAAGACTGCTGATTGGTCAACTGGGGTTGCACCATTTTGGAATGTGGTAATTGATTCTGCTTTTACCCCCCAAGCATTCCTGGGGTTATTGTTTTCTGGTTGGACTACAATTCAAGCGGCGCTCTCTCTTAGTTTAATGCGCCGTGGATATGAAAGGGGTTTAATTAAATTTGGTTTGTTATGTGGAATTAAATAGCCAGTTAACTAAATGAACCACATACAATTTACAAATAAACATAAGCAACTTATAAATAGCCCATGAATCAGTTTATTCCTTCTAATTGGCTCCACAGCTTGTGGAAGTTTTCCAGACCTCATACCATTATAGGCACAACTCTAAGTGTGCTGGGTTTATACTTGCTGACTCTTGGTCTGACCAAATCTAATTTTTCTATAGCAAACTTGGGTCAAATTTTAATCACCTGGTTAGCTTGTATATCCGGAAATATTTATATTGTAGGTTTAAACCAACTAATAGACGTAGATATTGATAAAATCAACAAGCCCCATTTACCCGTAGCTGCAGGAGAATTCTCCGAAGAGCAGGGAAAGTCGATTGTGATTACTACGGGTATTTTAGCTCTAGCTCTAGCTTGGATTAGTGGACCATTTTTATTGGTTACGGTAGTAACTAGCCTAGTAATTGGAACCGCCTATTCCTTACCACCATTAAGGTTGAAGCAATTTCCATTTTGGGCAGCCTTATGTATTTTTTCCGTCCGGGGAACTATTATCAACTTAGGACTGTTTGAGCATTTTAGTTGGCTATTACAAAGGAGCCAGGGCATACCCTTTGCCGTCTGGACTTTAACATTATTTATCCTGGTTTTTACCATGGCGATCGCCATATTTAAAGACATACCTGATTTGGAGGGGGACTTGCGTTATAACATTAATACCTTCACCATCAAATTAGGGAAAAAAGCTGTATTTGATATTGCCCTTTGGTTACTAACATTTTGTTATATAGGAATAATTATTGTTGGTATGTTCCAGTTAGCAGAAATTAACCCCACGTTTCTAGTTATCAGTCACACCATACCCCTAATATTCCTATGGTCAAAAAGCCAGAAAGTGAACTTGGAGAGCAAAAAAGAAATTGCCAAATTTTATCAATTAATTTGGAAAATGTTTTTCCTTGAATATCTAATCTTTCCCATTGGCGCCCTTTTAAATTAACCCGATAGAAAATGTCTAGAAATAAAGTTTATATTGTAGGAGCAGGACCAGGGGATATAGAATATCTAACAGTAAAAGCCTATAGATTACTGGGGATTGCTCAAGTTTTAATATATGATGCACTAGTAGACGAAGAATTATTAAATTCTGTCCCCAGTAACTGTTTAAAACTAGATGTAGGTAAAAGGGGAGGGGGTATAAGCACCTCCCAAGGAGAAATTAATAACCTGTTAGTGAAATATTATCGAGAAGGTAAACAAGTAGTCAGACTAAAAGCAGGAGATCCATTTATTTTTGGTAGATGTATGGCGGAAATTACCGCTTTAAAATCAGCAGGTTGTGAATTTGAAATCATCCCAGGAATTTCCTCAGCTCTAGCAGGTCCATTATTAGCTGGAATACCACTAACAGACACAGTTTTAAGTCAGTGTTTTGCCATAGCTACAGCACATGATCCTGACCTTTTAGATTGGGAAGCTCTATCAAGATTACAAACCCTAGTGATTTTGATGGGAGGAAAAAACTTGGAGATAATAGTCCATCAATTACTCAGACATGGAAAATCCAAATCCACACCCATAGCGATTATTCGCTGGACTGGAACTGCTAAGCAAAAAATTTACATAGGTGAACTAAGTAATATAGTGGTAAAAACCAGAGACACATCACTTTCTCCCGCTGTAATCGTGATTGGAGAAGTTGTGGGACTTGAGAAAATTTCCGGAAAAAGGATAGAGTAGATTAGTTACTGCTTCCCCTCCTTGAATCGTGTCAATCAACATCTCCATCACACCGCTCAGCGGTAAAACTATCCTTGTTACCCGCGCTCTAGGACAGTCTAGCGAATTGAGTTACGGACTAACCAGTTTAGGAGCAAGAGTAATTGAACTACCAGCACTAGAAATTGGTCCTCCTTCCAGCTGGAGATCCTTAGATCAAAGCATATTGGAATTATCCACTTTTGACTGGTTAGTTTTTACCTCCACTAACGGGGTTGAATACTTTTTTGAGAGAATGGCATTGCAATATAAAAATCAGCAAGCCTTAATTAGACAAGTAATAAGTAGAATTAAAATTGCTGTTGTTGGTGAAAAAACGGCTCAAAGCTTGAAAATCCACCAAATTGAACCAGACTTCATACCTCCTGACTTTATAGCTGACTCCCTAGTGAACAACTTTCCTGAAAACCTAGCAGGTAAAAAGATATTATTTCCCAGAGTTGAAAGTGGAGGGAGAGAGATTTTGGTCAAAGAACTAACACAAAAGGGTGCCCAAGTGGTGGAAGTTCCCGCTTATGAATCTCTTTGTCCTCAAAGCATACCTACCACAGCACAGCAGTCCCTGATTAATCAGTCAGTAGATGTAATTACCTTTGCTAGCTCCAAGACCGTCAAGTTTTTCTGTGTATTATTAGAAAATAATTTACCTCAAGAGATAGAACACTACTTAAAGAAAACTGCGATCGCCTCTATTGGTCCACAGACATCCAAAACTTGTATAGACTTACTAGGTCGGGTAGACATTACTACCCAACAATATACCATTGATGGACTAATCAAGGCAATTGTTGAATGGTCATTAGGAAGGTAAATTTTGTAACCTATTTTGGAGGAAATGACCCCATTGAGCTGCCAAGGGGATCTCGGTAAAAGGTATGTTTAGAGATGGAGCAAAAGCAGCACCTGGATAAAATATGAACTCCAGTTCTATTAAACGACCCTTCTGGGGCGGTTGGTCCAACCTGACCGACTGACCATCTATCAGAAGGCGGATTTCTTGAACATCCACCAGAGAAAAGGTCTGCACTTGAACAATGGCTTGGGGTGTGGGTTTTCCCCAGGTAATGTCGTTATCTTTTTGACCAATTACCCCATAAATATCATATTTAGAGCGTTGAAAACTTTCAGCCCAGACACGATAGGTTTCAACCTTTTGATATTCCCTTGCACCTTGCCAAGCCAACCAAAAAAAAACCCCCAGTAAAGGTAACCAAAAAAGACCACGTTCCATAGTTTACAGATATATTGAACTATTTGGAGCTAATATCAATAAAATACATCATAGCGCCAGAACGCTTAGGAAAGGTTGATGTCCAAAAATGAGAATTAGGCAATATTGAATTTGTTTCAATTTGTGATCAGAGCAATCATTCTGGGAGGGGATTTGAGGTAAAAATAGATAAAGAAAGACAAAAGGCAGTTATCATGGGACTAAAAAATCCAAGAAAAAACCCCCAGAGGTTTTAGCCGACTAGGGGGGATTAGTTATCAGGGTGCATCTACCACCTTAGTATCCCGTAGCAGGGGAAGGCAATCCGGATGAATTTTGAGCTTGTTTAATTTTAATTTATAGTTTATGGGCAATAAAAAACCCCCAGAGGCTTAAAGCCTCCGGAGGAGATTAATTATCAGGGTGCATCTACCATTTAAGTCTTCCTCGGCAATATGTCATATTCCGGAGAAAAAGATTGGGAATGAGAGATTTTCTTAATTGGCCAGCTGAAGCAGTTTCTAACTGACTAGGCCCAAGAAAAAACCCCTAGAGGCCTGCAGCCAGCTAGGGGAGTTGAAGATCAAGGTGCATCTACCAGTAAAGTGTTCCGGTGTGAATTAGTTAAATCCGGATAAAGTTCTAAACCATCCAGGAAAAAATGATGGTCAAATGGGAACAGTTTTAAAAAAAATACTTCTAAAGTGTTAGCAGAATATTAATATAGTACAAAGGAAAACTAGGAACTTTTTATTTTTAGGTAAGAAGCAAGTTTTAGGAGGCAAACAGGAGAGGTTGTGACCCAGGAATTTCACATTTCCGTAACCCCAGTGGGGCAAAGTGACTACTTGGTGCGGACGGAAGAAGTTGCGGATGGGGTGCCCTTGGCAGAAGAACTGGTGACTTGGCCTGTAGCTGAATGGTTAGCAGCTGCGGGAAATTTAATGAATGACCCTTTAAAATCAGTGCTACAGGGGGAAGGCTTGACCCAGTCCGCTGGGGGCACTCCCAGAAACTCTGTAAACCTGGTGGCACTGGGTCAAAAATTATATAATGCCCTGTTTCAAGGTACCCTCAGAGATAGTTGGATTACAGCTCAGGGCGTTGCCCAAAATCAACACCAGTTGTTGCGATTGCGCTTAGGAATAAAAGACGACAAATTGGCACGATTACCCTGGGAAGTTATGTATGCGGGAGATCGTCCTGTGGCAACCGGTCCCTATATTGCTTTCTCTCGCTATCAGAACAGTGTTCTTTCTGTGTCAAGTCCCATAGGCTTACCTCCACGTCAAGAAGAAAATCTCATCAAAGTGTTAATGGTAATTTCTTGTCCTGTGGATCAGGCTAGACTTGAATTACTTAAACAAGAAGCATTGCATTTAAAATCGGAGCTAGATCGTAATAATTGGGTTCGGGAGGAAACTAGTAGGGACTTGCCAGAAATTGAACTAACGGTTTTAGAGCAACCGGGTAGAGAAGAGTTAACTCGGTCCCTAGAACAGGGAAGATACCATGTTCTCCATTACTCAGGCCATAGTAATGTAGGGTCTCGGGGCGGGGAGATCTATCTAGTGAGTCGTCGAACAGGACTAACGGAATCACTAACTGGTGATGATTTAGCAGGGTTGCTGGTCAATAATAATATTCAGATGGCGGTGTTTAACTCCTGTTTGGGAGCTTATAGAGCTAAATCCAATAATGAAGGAGATACGGGGGAGCACAACTTAACCGAGAGCCTAGTTAAAAGAGGTATTAGTAGTGTTTTAGCTATGTCTGAACGCATTCCTGACGAAGTAGCTTTGACATTAACACAATTATTTTATCGTAATCTTCGTCAAGGCTACCCGCTAGATTTATGTGTAAGTCGAGTGCGTCAGGGGTTAATTTCCGCCTATGGTTCCCATCAGGTCTACTGGGCTTTGCCTACGTTGTATTTACACAGGAAATTTAAGGGTTTTCTCAGCCCTCAATTAGGTGTTTCTGGCAGTTCGGAGGTTTTTGGAGATTATCAAGCATCTATAGGCGGATTTGAAGGTGAAGTATCTAATTTAGACTGGTTAGAGGATAATAACTGGGATTTAGATGAAGTCATCCATGACGATGATGAGCAAGATGCGGCTATTGTAGCGGACTTGTTTCGCAAAATTAATAATAAACCGGTTGCTAGTGAACAAATGTCCGTCACCCAATCAGAAATACCAATCAAGGCACAGGAAAGCACCAGAGGGGAAAGGGAATTAGGTGTTGGTAGTGATTCAAGTACACCTAAATCATCGGGCCAAGAGTCTGTGAGAAGGTTTTCCCCACTACCGCCCCTAACTAAAGTTACCGTTCGCCGTAGACACCAAGGGACTATTTTGGTGGTCAGTGGCCTAGCCATGATTATTGCCCTAATCTGGTGGTGGAATCGTCGTCCTTTGGTAGCCAATATCACTAATATCCCTTTGAGTTCCCCTCGGGAAATAACAGAGGTAATTAACCTAAAAACAGCTAAAGCCGAAATTGTTTCTGGCCAAGCAATAACCGAGTTGAGTCAGGGCAATTTAGATAGCGGTCTCCTTGCTGTAGAAGAGTTACTAAACAGAGGTGCCTTTAAATTGGCAGATACTGCTCTTTCCTCAGTTCCTTCCAAACACTGGAAAAACCCTGCTCTTAATTTTTTGCGCGGAAGATTGGCTTGGCAGTCCGCTCAAATCCGAGATAAGAAATACAGTATTGATGATGCCCGGCGCTACTGGGAGTTTGCAGTGAAGAATCAACCTAGTTCTGTTATGTATAATAATGCTCTAGGATTTGCTTATTATGCTGAGGGAAAGTTGAATCGTGCTAATGACGTCTGGTTTAGGGCACTCAATCTTTCCTTAAAATCTAATAGTGATGGGTTAATCACTGTAGGGTCCATAACTCCTGGGAATGAAAAGGTCTCCCTAGATTCCTTAACTGCTTATGGGGGATTGGCTTTGGGTTTATACAAGTCCGCAAATGGTCAATCTCCTAATAGAAGGCAAAGATATATTGACGAAGCAGTAAAACTGCGTCAAATGATAATTCAGAAGGAACCTGGGCAATTTACAGTGGCGAGGTTGGGTCAGAATTGGTTGTGGACAGAACAAGCCATTTCCGATTGGCAGTCCCTGTTGCAAGAAAATCAAAAAAGGTGACATAAAATACATAAGATGGATTTCTCACCAGTGTTAAATGAATTAGGTTAACAATACCGACAAAAAATCTGGTTAGATATATAAACATCTGAGAATTCAGGAACTGAAAAAATGAAAAAAGTAGAAGCCATAATTCGTCCATTTAAGTTGGACGATGTAAAAATTGCTCTCGTGAATGCGGGAATTGTTGGTATGACGGTTTCGGAAGTTCGCGGTTTTGGTAGACAAAAGGGCCAAACGGAACGCTACCGTGGTTCCGAATATACTGTTGAGTTTTTACAAAAACTCAAATTAGAAATTGTCGTTGAGGATAAGCAAGTGGATATGGTAGTAGATAAAATTATTTCTGCTTCCCGCACCGGAGAAATTGGCGACGGCAAGATTTTCATTAGTCCGGTTGACAGTGTTATCCGCATTCGTACCGGTGAAAAGAATAATGAAGCTGTCTAGATTTTATCCGAGCAATTATTGACCATTAATGAGCGGTCAGAAAACTTTGTATTTGCTCTTATAATTCACAGGAAGCGTTGTTGAAGGTCTTAATTCAGCAGCGCTAGTTTCTGTAGCCAAGGCTATAAGTCCTCTAATCTGATTCTAGGATCGGCTGCTTTTAACATTAGGTCAGCAATTAAATTCCCACAAATTAATAATACAGCACTCATCACTAAACTGGCCATTACTAAGTATTGATCTTTTGCCAAAACAGCTTGTAAAGTCAACTTGCCTAAACCGGGCCAGTTAAAAAAGTTTTCTGTGATAAATGCACCGCTTAATAAACTGGCTAGTTCGAATCCTAGCAAAGTGATTAAAGGGTTAATAGCATTTCTCAAAGCATGAACATAAATAACTCGATTTTCTGGCAGTCCTTTTGCGCGAGCAGTTTGAATATAGTCTTGGCGTAGAGTATCTAGCAGTTGACCACGCATAATCCTTTGTAAGCCGGCAAAACTGGTAATACTTAATGCAATTAAAGGTAATAAGATATGCCAACTAATATCTAATATTTTGCCAAACCATGTCAATTCAGAATGGTTAAGACTAGTAATATTACCTACTGGAAATAATGGGGTAGTAATTTGAGCTACAAACAGCAGAAACAAAGCTGTAATAAAACTGGGAAACCCTTGACCAGCATAACTCAATACTTGAAGAACCTTATCCGTGGATCGATTTTGTTGAACAGCGGCAATAATACCCAGAGGAATAGCTACCGCCCAGGTAACAATTAAGGATGCAACTGCCAAGAACAAGGTATTTGGTATCCTTTCCCAGATTAGGGAAGCTACAGGACGCTGGTAAACAAAACTGGTGCCAAAATCACCTCTAGTGATGATTTGCCTGATCCATAGTAAAAACTGTTCCCACCAGGTTCTATCCAATCCAAATTGCCGCCTAATTTCCTCAATCCTCTCCGGGGAAATCTTGGGGTTTTGCCTAAGTGTGTCTATATAGTCACCTGGAGAAAACTTCATGACGAAAAACGACAGTGCTGAGGCCAGAAAAACAGTTAATAAAGCCTGTAATAACCGCTTGATAACATAAATACATGTTTCGTCAGTAACCAGTTTAATTAACCAATCTCGACTCCTAACCCAGGGAATTATGATCTTTGTTTTAATATCTGTCATGGGCAATCTTGAGTTTTCATAACGTACTAATATTCTACCAGAGATATAATGGGCACATCAGGCAAATGTTTACGTCCTTGCAAATCTTTAAGTTCAACGATAAAACCAAACCCCACTAACTCACAACCGATTTTTTCTAGCAATTTGGCTGTAGCACTAGCAGTACCACCAGTAGCAATCAAATCATCTACAATCAGAACCCTACTACCAGGAGTCAAAGCATCCTGATGTACTTCTAGACTATCTGTACCATATTCTAACTGATAATCAATTCTGTGAACTGGTGCTGGTAACTTTCCCTTTTTCCGCACAGGGACAAAACCAGATGCTAGCTTATAAGCTAGAGGTGCACCGAAAATAAAACCTCTTGACTCCATACCCACAACATAATCTACCTGCATTTCCAAGGTTCCACATTTTTCTGCCAAAATATCAATGGTGTAGCGCAAACCTTGAGGATCACCCAGTAAAGTAGTAATGTCCCTAAATAAAATTCCGGGCTTAGGAAAATCAGGTATGTCACGAATGAGAGATTTTAAGTTCATACTAGTTTGGCGTTCATTGTTAATACAAAATATGGTAGAATGATGGAAACTAAAATGCAATCCAAGATTACAAACTTGCTATACTAAGCTTCTTACTCGTATATTACAGGATATCTTATAGCATGAACTCCTATGCAAGCACAACTACATTTGAGCCTCCCACTGATAGTTCTACCCCAATGATTTTGGAAACACTACCAGATCCGGCGATCGGAACTAGGGCCTGTCCCCGGAGAACTGCCATAGACATTGACCTAATCTTACTGGCAATTGAGTCCATCGAATTGGGTGGATCAGAAGCCATACTCACCTTTGCCCAGGAACTGGAACTAAATCAGGTGATCAGGAATCGGGTTAATTTATGGCGAATGCGTGCTGCCAACCCACTGCGCAAGGCCCATACCCGTCGTCCCCTAACTACTATGGAGGCCAAGTGTTTAGTGATTATCACCTCTTGTATAGCTAAAAGATTGACAGTGGTGATTCGTCAGCTACTAATGATATATCAACAACTATCAGAAAAACAAATTCCTCTGTCCCATAATTTGCGTCTGGCTAATTATCTGGAAAGATTTAGAACCCATTTTAAAAGTCGGATGAATCCTAGACGTTCTCTCTTACTTACACCTAATTCTAATTCTGATGAAAAGTTGGATCAACTTGCCATAGATTTATTAGCCAAACTACTATTCTGCACTGGTACAGCGGGTATGCAGCGCTTTTGGATTTCTCTTTTTGACGGCGAGGTAGAATGAACATTCAACGTAAATATAGTTTACCTAACTGCACAATCCTTTTAGAAGGATTTAGCACTGCTCCTTCCACAACACTTTCTCAGGCTCGACCTGAGATGTCCATACTCATTAATGCTGAATGCTACTTGTCAGGCTACAATCAACCTATAAGTGGGGGCAGAGAATTTTTCGAGAGTTTGGTCAGGGCGGTAAGTGGCTATGCACAGGAGTTTTTAAGTAATGTACCCAATCCCCAGGCCCACAGCAAGGGGTCAGAGTTAGTAGAAGTGGAAAGAATTAATAATGACAGACACCAACTAATTATATATTCAGATTCTACGGATACCCGAGATAACCCCCTGAGAATAGACATGAATACGGTTGGGCTATTTGATTTAGTGGAGGCGGTTGACCAATTTTTTGCTGATAGCCAAACATTGCCAGAACTGATCTTGGAATTACAACCCGTTAGCAGAAGTTATGGTGTGTCTGGTCAGGTGGCATTGAGACAAGCAGTACCAGCTACTGTAGGAGTATCAAGTTTAGCTATAGCAGCCTTGGCCCTGGGCATAATTCCTCCACCTCAGTGGAATCCAACTACACAAAATACACAAACTAGCTCAGGAGTGCCAGAATCATCACCTGCTTCCACAACATCACCCACACCTGATTCCACAGTAGCATCTGATATTCAAGATTTAGAAGCACTACTCAATACCGTACCGGAAATTACTGACCCCTCCCAGTTGAAGTCTTTAAACCGACAAGTGTATAACCAAATCAATTCAGAATGGCAAAGTCGGGGAAAAATAGGAGAAAATTTGATTTATCGTATAGGTGTGGCAGCAGATGGGCGCATTATAGGATATAAGTCACTTAATCAAAGTTCTAATGATCAAATAGAGAAAACGCCCCTACCCAGGTTGTTATACAATCCCGTCAGTGGTACTGGTAATAAAGAGCCCATAGCTCAATTTAGGGTCGTGTTTACAAATAAGTCCCAGTTACAAGTTAGTCCATGGATTGGGTATAGTCGTACCCCAGATGTTATAGGTGACAAAATTACTGATCCTACTTCCATAAGGGAGTTAAATCAAACCCTATATCAGACGATTCGCCAGAACTGGAGTATTAAACCTTCCTTTCCAAGAGAATTGAGATATCGAGTAGCTATCAACAAAAGTGGTGTAATTGCCGATTACGAACCATTAAACCAAGTTGCCTTTGACTATTATACAGAAACTCCCCTACCAGAAATATTTAAAACCCTCTACGGTTCAAATTTAGCCGCACCTAAAAACCGGGAACCTCTGGCTCATTTTCGAGTGCTTTTCAAACCCAATGGTGTTCTAGAAGTTTCTCCGTGGGAAGGATATAGATAGGACTAACTTGAGATGATTATCCGCAATGCCACGGAGTTAGATTTGCCAGCAATCGTCGCCATTTATAATGCAGCTGTTCCCACTCGTATGGCCACTGCAGATCTGGAACCCGTAACTTTAGAAAGTCGGATGACATGGTTCCAGGAAAGAGTACCCTCACAACGTCCTCTGTGGGTAGTGGAAATAAATTACAATATTGCTGGTTGGCTAAGTTTTCAATCCTTTTACGGTAGACCAGCTTACCATGCTACTGCTGAAATCAGTATTTATATTTCCCCCAGCTTTCACAGACGTGGTTTGGGTAAAACCTTACTGCTAAAAGCAATCGATGAAAGTCCTAGTTTAGGAATAAAAACTCTCCTTAGCTTTATTTTTGCCCATAATCAACCCAGTTTACAACTATTTGCTCAATTTGGCTTTCAACACTGGGGACTCTTACCCAAGGTTGCTGATTTAGCAGGTGTGGAACGGGATTTAATTATTATGGGTTTAAGGATTGAGCAATAGACATCTATTAACAGTTAATCAGTGCTAATGTCCCATTCTACCAAAACATCTCATGATTCCACAATTTGGTCAACTACTGATGATTTGGCCCTCCTACGTCGGAAGTTACTAGATTTATTCTGTCAACTTGCTTATCAGGAAGGTGATTTTGTTCTCTCTTCTGGAAGGCGGAGTTCCTACTATATCAATGGCAAACAAGTTACTCTTCATCCCCAGGGTGCCCTAGCTATAGGTAGATTAATACTTAATATTCTACCAGTAGATACTCAAGCTGTCGCTGGTCTAACTCTGGGCGCTGATCCCATTGTGTCTTCGGTTAGTGTGGTCTCTGTTTATGAAAATAGACCCATACCTGCCCTAATTATTCGTAAAGAAGCTAAGGGACATGGTACAATGGCTTATATTGAGGGTCCAAATTTACCGCCAGCAGCTAGGGTGGTGGTTTTGGAAGATGTGGTTACCACTGGGAAATCCGCTCTTCAAGCAGTAGAACGCCTCACATCGGCCGGTTATCAGGTTGATCGGGTGGTTTCTCTCGTAGACAGACTTCAAGGAGGAAGAGAATTGTATGAATCAGTTAACTTGCATTTTGATACCCTATTTACTATTCTTGATTTACAGGAAATGTATCAAAATTTAAAGGGTACTTGAAGCGGGCTGGTCATACTAGTTTAAGCAAGTATGCCTTCAAACCGGTTCTTTACGATTAATAAACAGTTTCTCTGATTATCTATACGTTCATAAACCACTTGATCTGCTAGACGGCGAATTAAAAACCATCCATAACCATGATCTTGTAGGGTACCGGGTTTAGGTTCCGGTATCTGATCAGGATTAAAGGGTTGACCGTAGTCCCAAATTCGGATTTCTAATCTATCTACCCATAAACCCAATTCAATTTCTATATTTGTTTCTGGTGGCAAATTCCGATGAGCATGACGCACTGCGTTGGTAAAGCCTTCTGCTAATGCCAGGTTCATACGGTATATGTGGCTTTCTGACCAGCCTTGTTGAACAAGATATCGCAAACAAAAGGTCTCAAACCACTCCTGGACTTGATTCTGTAGCTTTAAGTCGCTTTTTACTGTTGTTCGGTCTTGCTGAACTTTAGTAAGCATTGACCTGAGTCTAAAATTGTTGTTTAGCCATTTAACACTCTTTGGTAACCTGTTGGTTCCAAAAGTATATCAGTTGAAATCACGGGAAACAGATTTCTCCCTAACCTCTCTCATACACTTTTAAAACCCCCAGGCATTAGTCTGAGATTAGCAAAATTAGGGCTTGACTAATTTAGAATAGTCCCAAAGTTAGAGATTTGTCTAAAGGCAGTGCTGCACCAATACCTAACCAGATGGTAACAAGAGTACCAAATAAGAATACTGTTGTTGCTACTGGACGACGGAATGGATTTTGAAACTTGTTAACGCTTTCAATAAAGGGAACAAGAATCAGTCCCAGGGGTACTGATGCCATGGCCAATACTCCCAAAAGTTTATTGGGTAGAGAGCGGAGAATCTGGAACACTGGGAACAGATACCACTCGGGCAAAATTTCTAAAGGGGTGGCAAAAGGATTTGCTGGTTCACCTACTAATGCAGGCTCTAGTACAGCTAGGGCTACAATACAGGCAAATGAACCCATGATTACAATGGGGAATACATAAAGTAAATCATTGGGCCAAGCAGGTTCGCCATAGTAGTTATGACCCATTCCCTTAGCCAGTTTCGCTCTTAAAATAGGATCGCTTAGATCCGGTTTCTTTTGTGTGGACATTTTTAGTTGTTGTCTCCCGATTACTCAAGTGTCTGGTAATTACAATTTTCCACTAATTACAGTTTTACAGCAATTACAATGGTCCAGAAATACCTTGCTTGCGGATCATCAAGAAGTGGAACAGCATGAATACTGCAATTAGCCAAGGTAGTACAAAGGTGTGGGCACTGTAGTATCTGGTTAGGGTGGCTTGACCTACGCTAGAACCACCACGTAATAAATCAGAAATCAAAACCCCTACTACGGGAATTGCCTCTGGCACACCACTAACGATTTTCACCGCCCAGTAACCCACTTGATCCCAAGGTAATGAGTAACCAGTTACACCAAAGGAAACGGTGATGACTGCTAGAATTACTCCGCTAACCCAGGTCAGTTCCCGTGGTTTTTTGAACCCACCAGTTAAGTATACCCGGAAAACGTGGAGGATCATCATTAATACCATCATGCTGGCGGACCAACGATGGATGGAACGAATTAGCCAACCAAAGTTAACTTCATTCATTATGTACTGCACAGAGGAGAATGCCTCTGCTACTGTAGGCTTGTAGTAGAATGTCATGGCAAATCCAGTGGCAAACTGAATTAGAAAACAAACTAGAGTGATTCCGCCTAAACAGTAAAAAATGTTAACGTGGGGTGGTACGTATTTGCTGGTTACGTCCTCAGCGAGCGCTTCCAGTTCTAAACGTTCCTCAAACCAATCATAGACGCTGGCCATATAATTTCAAGTCCCTACAAATTACCTATGGTGGATAATTGACTTCTCCCCGCTTCAAAGAGACGAGTCTCTCAAAGCTATTGGGATGCGCAAGCAAAAAGAGCAGCTAGGTTACAAAACAGTTAGGTTTTTCAGAAACTTAACATTCTGTAAATATGGAATATATTGCGTTCCGCTTGCAAGCCAACGTGAAAAATGTTGGTTCCCAAGAAGATTTTATCGTTTTTTGGCTGGTTGTGCTTCTCCATGTCATCTGAAGAATAATTAACTTCAGAATTGATTACAAGACACCCCCATAAAAAAAAGTAACATAATTGAGAGTGAAATTTCATTAAAAACTTCCCTACCGGAGGTTAATAATTAGTTTAGTTAGGAATAAGAGGAAAAAAGCTCCATGAATAAATGGCTCTTACGATGGGGATTTTCGTTACTTTTGGCTTTTGGTGTGGCTTTCATCTGGGGTTTTAGCTACTTTGTTCCATCAGCTATTGCTTTAACTCAACAGCAAAAAGTAGTAGCTGAGGCTTGGCGAATTGTTAATAGATCATATATAGATGCAAGTTTTAATAACCAAAACTGGGAAAGTGTAAGACAACGAGCTTTTAAACAACCCCTGGGAAATGATCAAGCAGCATACAAAGTAGTGCGAGATATGCTTAAAAGCCTAGATGATCCTTTCACCAGATTTTTAGACCCAGACCAGTATCGCAGTTTACAAGTTAACACTTCCGGAGAGTTGACCGGTATAGGTTTACAAATCGCTCTCAATTCTGAAACCGGTATATTAGAGGTAATTACACCTATTCAGGGTTCACCTGCAGAAAGAGCAGGCTTAAAACCACGAGATCGGATTTTACAAATTGAAGGATTATCCACGGAAAATATCACCCTGGATGAAGCAGCAGCGCGGATGCGTGGACCCATTGGCACAGTAGTCACCCTACTGATTGGTCGCGAGGGACAACCAAATCAAGAAGTAGTTTTAGTGCGCGATCGCATTGAATTAAATCCTGTACTGGCTGACTTACGTCTTTCACCGGAAGGAATGCCCATTGGTTATATTCGTCTTTCACAATTCAATGCTAATGCTGCTTTAGAACTAGCGAATGCAATTAATAGCATGGAGGAGCAGGGGGCGACAGCCTACATTTTGGATTTGCGCAATAATCCAGGAGGACTATTACAAGCGGGGATAGAGGTAGCCCGTCAATGGTTAGACTCGGGAATGGTAGTGTATACTGTTAACCGTCAAGGTATACAAGGGAGTTTTGAAGCCTTTGGTCCAGCTTTAACTCAGGATCCTCTAGTGATTTTGGTCAACCAGGGCACTGCTAGTGCCAGCGAGATTTTAGCGGGTGCTTTACAAGACAATGGTAGAGCGGAGCTAGTCGGTGAAACTACTTTTGGTAAAGGGCTAATTCAGTCATTATTTCAACTAACTGACGGTTCTGGTTTAGCAGTGACAATTGCTAAATATGAAACACCGAACCATCGAGATATTAATAAATTAGGGATTAAGCCAGATGTAGAGGTTAAACAATCAATGATTAGGCGTGAACAAGTAGGGAGTTCAGATGATAAGCAGTATCAAGCTGCCCTAGAAATACTAAACAAAAAACTGCTGATAGCAGAAAGTTTAAAAAAGTCAAATTAAAACATCAGTTAAATAGTGATGTGGATTCTTGTTGTAGAGGATGATTATTACCTAACAGAATCCCTGACAGAAGCTCTAACCATGGAAAGGTACGAATTTGATCGAAACTATTCATGGTGTTGGCTATCGTCTTAAATGTTT
>Ga0169931_10005335_pt1 | contig 19622 bp, 15 predicted proteins | sample Kivu_15m_20L_FD_129675 | JGI IMG/M metagenome (GOLD analysis project Ga0169931, IMG submission 129675) | Freshwater microbial communities from Lake Kivu, Western Province, Rwanda to study Microbial Dark Matter (Phase II) - Kivu_15m_20L... | ecosystem: Environmental > Aquatic > Freshwater > Lake... | reverse complement strand
GATCAGCCCAGCCGAACTGCAGCAGCTCCGCCAGTTGGTGGTGTTGACCATCGGCGGACTCAATGAATGGATGGTCTAGATCCATCTGGTGATGGCCGAGCCGCTTAAAGAAAGCAGACAGGCAGATGGCCGCGTTGCCCTCTGGGGGCTGGTACCAGAGGCACAGAACCGCGCGCTCAGAGTCATGACCCTTGAGGACAGCGTGGGCGACAACCCGATACTGCAGCCTGCCAGAGCTCATCACGAGCTGAAAACCAGCCTGGACAGTACCGAGGCGATTGGCCTGCGTCATTCCCATGGCCGCCGCTGAGGAGCAAGTGCGTGAGTCGAAGGATCAGCCCAAAGCGTTACCAGTGCCAAGCCCATCAACCTGTTCCCTCAGACCGGCATACAGGTGTTCCAACCCTGTGGCCAGACGCCTTGCATCCGCCATGGGGCTTGTTGCGACCTGCTTGCGCAGGGCTTGGCGCTCGCCTTGCTGGCGCTGCCCTAGGCGGTGCAGCATGTTGGCTTTGGCAACATAGTCATCTTGATCGTTAGCGATCCAGTCGCCACAGCCCGCGGCCTGCAGCAGGCTGGCACTGAGCCGCCCCGCCATGCCAGCACCTGCCAACGTGATGACCGGCACCCCCATCCACAGCGCTTCGCAGGTTGTGGTGGCCCCGCCATAGGGAATGGGATCGAGTGCCACATCGATGGCGCTGTAGCGCATCAGGTGGTTGAGCCCGCCTTCTACCCAGTCGAGCAGCACCAGCCGTTTGGGATCAAGACCTGCCCGGGCGAAGCGTTGCTGGATGCGCAGCCGTTCCTTGGCTTCATGAAAGCTGATGCTTTTGAGCACCAGTTCGGCATCGGGCACCGCCTGCAGCACCGCCACAAACAGGGCAATCGTCGCATCGCTGAGTTTGCGTGCATGGTTGAAGCAGCCGAAGCGAAAAGCCGGGCTCGGCTCGCGCTCGGGTAGGTCGATGCCCTCGCCGGCGTCGAAGGCCATGTAGCCACCATCGATGCAATGCAGCTGGTGGGCCTTACGGTCGCTGGCCTGGAGCCCGCCAAACAGGACCTCATCGCCAATCCATCCGTCGATGCAGTTCAGGTAGGTGGGTGCCGGATAGCCCAGATAGCTCAGCTGCACCGGAGCGGGCCGGTACACCAGAACACCGATCCTGCTGCCACCGGTGAATCCCCCCAGGTCAACGGCCACATCGAGCCGCAGATCGGCCACCAGCCGCGCCGCCTGCAGATTGTTGGCCGCCTTGAGATCGAGCCACTGCGGGCAGGCCTGCTGCAGCTGCTCGGTGATCCAGTCGTGGTGGCTGCCGCAGCTCAGCACCCAGGGTTCGACCCGTTGCCGGTCGTGCTGCTTGAGAAGGGGCAGCAGGAACCGGCCCACCGGGTGATTGCAGGCATCGGCGGTGAGATACCCCACCCGCAGGGGGCGGCCATCGCGTGGCTCAGTCAGCAGATCGGGCCACAACGGACCGACGCCCTGGGCAAGTTTCTGTTGTTCCCACGCCCGTGCCTGCTCGGCCAGATCGGTGGCATCGAGGCATGGACTGCTGATGCCCAGGAACTGTCGGTTGAACACATGCACATCCTTGAGCGCGGCCACAGGGCGTTTGGCCTGCCGTTGCCACAGGCGCTGGGTGGCGGCGTCGTTCCCCATCTCTGCCAGGGCCTGGCCCAGGGCCTCTTGCAGGTCCCAGTGCTGGGGATGCCGTTGCAGCGCCCGTTTGAGCACCTCGTTGGGCGCCACGGTGTATTTCAGGCTGCGCAGGCAGGCTGACCAGTTCAGCCAGTGGGTGGGTTCATCGGGCTGCTCGCGGCACAGCTGGGCCAGAAGCTGGCTGGCCAGCTCGGGTTGGTTCTGGGCCATGCGCAGCCCGGCCAGGGCGCCCCGCGCGACCCTGTGGTTGCGCTGTGGCGGCTGGAGGCTGTTCCACAGCGCCTCGGCTTCTGTGAGCCGGCCGAGGTCTTTGAGCAGGTTGATCCGGTTGGCCGCCATCTGCCCCTGATCAGCCTCCAGGCGGTCGGCCTGTTCAAAGGCCTGCAGCGCCCCTTCCAGCTGCTGCTGCCGGGCCAGCACCACCCCCAGGCTCACCCACGCCGCCCGCAGCCTGGGGTTGCTCTGAAGCAGGGACTCAAGCAGTGCGCGACTTCTCTGCAGCTGTCCCAGGTCCAGCAGGCAGTCGGCCCGATCGATGCAGAGCTCGACCTCGCCCGGATGCTCCTGCAGACACCGCTCGACGACCGCGAGTGCTTCCTTGGCGCACCCCAGTTGGCGCAGGCAGTTGCAGGCGTTGCGGCTGAACGTGGGGGTCTGCGGCAGCAACGGCAGCCAGCGCCGGTAATGGTCTGCGGCCTGCCGCAACCAACCCCGTTGCCGCAGCAGCGCCCCCAGGTTGATGGCGTCGCTGAGCCGAGCCGCCACCGGTTCGTTGCGGGCCAGAAGCGCTTGATACAGTGCGCAAGCCCTGTCCAGATCGCCAGCTTCATGGGCTGCCTGGGCCTGGGATCGCAGCTTGTTGGCCCGTGGTAATTCGGTGGTGATGTCTCCAGACCTTCTCGTCACACCCGGCCAGCCTGAGCAGCATTCCCAGGCTCCATCCTATGCAGTGACTGATCCTGAGACGTTGCTGCTTGCCCTGTGCAACAACCAGGTGCCCCCCCAGCAGGCGATCGAGCTGGCCGCCCAGGCCAGACACAGCGATGGCAGGGCCCACTGGCAGCTGCCGCTGGCGATGGCCCATTACTTCGAGCATCGTTATGCCGAAGGTCTGGAGGCTCTCCTCCAAGTCGAAAACGCCTGTCAGGCTGATTGCAACTGGCATGTGATCGCAGGCATGTGCGCCCGTCAGATTCCCGGGCGTGAGCCGGCGGCGCGCGAGTTTTACCGGCGCGCTCTGGCGATCAATCCAGACCGCGCCGATATTTACTATAACCTCGGAAATCTGCTCAAAGACGACGAGCCAGAAGAAGCTGAGGTTCTCTATCGACGCAGTCTCAGGCTGGATGCGGCATCGGCCACGGTCTGGCACAACCTTGGCCTCAGTCTCAACAATCAGAACCGTCACGCCGAGGCCTTGTTGCCGTTGCGCATCAGCCTCAGGCTCGACCCAGGTGTTGCTGATGTGTGGTGCAATCTTGGCCTCGCCTATTACGGAACTGATCAGTTTGAGCAGGCTGAGCGCTGTTTTCGCCATACCATTGGTCTCGATACCAACCATGCCGCCAGTCACCTGAATCTTGGTAATGCGCTGATGCATGCCTTGCAGGCTGAGGAGGCCATTCGTTATCTTGAACGTGGTGTGGAGTTGGAGCAGAGCTCCACCAATTCGCTGTTCAATCTTGGCCTGGCTAACCTTTTGCTCGGGCGTTACAAACCTGGCTGGGAGTATTACGAGGCCCGTTTTCGCTCCAAAGATTTTAATGCGGGTCAGATCCCCTCATCGGGCCCCCAGATCCACCGGTTTGACCAGCTTCCCAAGCCCGGAGACCCTCCGTTGCTGGTGTGGAGTGAGCAGGGCATGGGCGATTCCATCCAGTTCTGTCGCTATTTGGCCCTGCTCGATGCCGCAGGCGTGCCCTTCATCTTTTTCACGAGGCCCTGCCTGCTCAGCTTGCAACGGGTTTGGACCGGCCTTGGTGAGCGCATTCAGCCCTTGGGCAGAACGGATGTCGCCACCGAGCAACGGCCCCATGTCGCCTTGATGAGCCTGCCGCTGATCTTTGGCACCGAGCTTCACACGGTGCCGGCCCAGGTGCCCTACCTGAGCACGCAGGAACCCACTCCTGCCCACCTTGAAGTGCCGCCGCCGCCTGGAGGGCTGGCCGTTGGCGTCGTTTGGGCGTCCAACCCCGACAACAAAGCGATGTACCGACACAAGAGCATGCCAGCTGCCATGTTGATGCCTCGCCTGATGCAACTGGCCGATCTCGACCTGATCACGCTGCATAGTCTTCAGTTTGGCAAAGATGCTGAGCAGCTGCTCCCCTGGCATGGCCACCCCCAGCTCACCGAGTGGCAGGATCGCCTTGATGATTACTGCGATACGGCCCACGTGGTGCGCCAGTTGGACCTGGTGATTACCGTCGACACCGCCGTGGCCCATCTGGCCGGGGCGTTGCATCGGCCCACCTGGCTGTTGCTACCGCTCAATGCCGATTTCCGCTGGTTGCGCGACCGCAGTGACTCCCCCTGGTACCCCTCGATGCGGTTGTTCAGGCAAACCGCCCATGGCGACTGGAACTCGGTGGTTCAACAGGTGCTGGCGGCTTTGGATGTGATGTTTTTGCTCGACCTCGAGAGCCTGGCTGCGGCCAAGCTGCCGGCGGCGTCCCATGGCTGATCCGCTCTGGCCGGCCCCCTCCGAACTGGAGGCCCTGGTGCGACGGCTTGAATGGCTGCCCCAGCTGTTGCGCCGCCAACAGGAGGAACAGCTGGTGGCGCTGGTGCCGCTTGACCCTGACTGGCTCGAGCAGCAGCGCAGTGTGGCCCTGGCCGACCAGTCACTCGAGCAGCACCTGGCCCAGCGGCATTGGTCAGAAGCCGACTTTGACCTGCATCTGCGCCGACCCGAGGCCCTGCGTCGCTTTGCGGCCCAGCGCTTTGGCCCCGGTCTCGAAGAGCGTTTTCTGCAAAGCCAGGGTGACCGCGATGAGGTCATCTATTCGCTGCTGCGCGTGCGAGACCCGGGCCTGGCCCGAGAACTCTGGATCCGCCTCGAAGAGGGCGAGGTCACATTTGCCGAGGCGGCCCAGCAGTTCAGCGAGGGTGACGAATCCCACCGCAAGGGTGTGATGGGCCCTATGCAGATCGGCGTGCTGCAGCCCCCCCAGCTGGCCGAGTGGCTGCGTTCGCTGCGGCAGGGTGAGATCAGTCCGCCCCGCGTGCTGGGTGAGTGGCAGGTGCTGCTGCGGCTCGAAAAGCTCACACCGGCGCGTTTTGACGAAGCCATGCGCGAGCGGCTGCTGCAGGAGGAGCTCAACGCCTTCTTCGACAAGCGGGTGCAGCAGTTGCTAGCCGCTGAGGCCGTCGAAGAGCTCCACTACGATGCAGAGGCATGAGTGAACTTTCGAGCGACACCCTGGAGAGCCTGCTGGAACGGGTTCCAGCTTTCACGGCCCTGGGGCGCGACCAGCTCAGCTGGCTTGCCCAGAGAGCCAGACCCTACCACTGCACCGTGGGTCAGGAGTTGCTCAACCCCCAGCGTCTCCCCGATCTGTGGTTCTGCATCGTTGAAGGCCGTGGCCGCCTGTTGCATGCCGACCCCGGGCTCAGGCGACCTGTCACCCTCGCCTACGCCCGACCCGGCGACCTGGTGGGGTGGGCCGGCCTTGTCCGCCGCTGCCCCTGTGAATGGCTCACGGCTGCCACGCCGTTGAAGTTGCTCGGGTTCGAAGCCGAGCATTTCTATGAACTCGAACGCAGCTGCGATGCGTTTGCCCGTTGGCTCGATGCCAACAATTCACCCTCAGAACTGATCCACACCCTTGAGCCCAGCCTGCGGGCCCGGCCCAATGCCGAGCCCAACGAGCGTGAGGTGCTACGCGAGCTGCTGCCCCATCTGCAGGTGATCGCTGCTCCCGAGCTGCGCCGTTTGCCCGACGATGGTGCCGTCTGGCTGTGGAATTCCAACCTTCCCGAACAGCCGTTGCCGATCGGCCAGCCGGTTGACGAGCAACGGCTGGCCGAACTGCCAGTCGGCCAGCCGTTGCGACTGCTGCGTGTTGACCGTGAACCCTGGCATCGCCTCATGGAGGGCCCTGCTGAGCAGATCATCGAAACCAACCTTCCAGAAACCCCTATCTGGGAAGACGATCGCTATGCCGATCTGTTGCCCTCCCCCGAGGGGGAGCGCCAGATCGATGCAACAGCCAATGGGGCTCCGCGTCTGCGCGGCCGCCTGATTCCGGAGGTCACGGCTTCAGGTCCCCTGGGGCAGACCATGGCCTGCCTGGAGATGCTGGCCTTCTATTACCAGGCTCCCTTTCGCCGTGATGTGATCGAGAGGGCCGCCAAAGACAGCCTCGGTGATCGGCCGGCAAGCCTGCAGCTCATCGGCAACCTCTCCACCCTGATGGGCTTCACCGGCACACTGGCCGATCTTCCGGAAGCCCAGCTGCCGCGGGCGCCGTTTCCCTGTTTTGCCATGGTGCTGGACCAGCCGGCCATGGTGCATGACATCAGCAAGGGTCAGGTCAAGTTGGTGATCCCGGAATTTGGCAGGGTGCAGATGCCCCTCGACGATCTCACGGCAGGACGGGGAGGCGCGCAGCTGCTGATGCTGCAGCCCGGGCGCGACACCCAGCGCCGCAAATTGGGGCTGTCGTGGTTCTACCCCCAGATTCGTAAATACCGCCGCAGCCTGATCGAGGTGCTGCTGGCCTCATTGGTGCTGCAGTTGCTGAACCTTGCCCAGCCGCTGGTGATGCAGCAGATCTTTGACAAGGTGATCGGTCAACAGAATCTTGACACGCTTTACACCCTGGGTCTGATTCTGTTGCTGGTCAGCCTGTTTCAGGGGGTGTTGGGTGCTGTGCGCACCTATCTGTTTGCAGACACCACCAATCGCATCGATATTGTGCTCGGCTCGGAGGTGATTCAGCACCTCCTGAGGCTGCCCTTACGGTATTTCGACAAACGCCCTGTCGGCGAACTGCAGACGCGTCTGGCAGAGCTTGGCAACATTCGTAATTTTTTGACGGGCAGCCTTCTTACCCTCGTACTCGATGGCGTGTTCTCGGTGATTTATATCGCCGTGATGTTTGTTTATAGCGCCACCCTTACGGCTGTAAGCCTTGGCGTCATACCCCTATTTTTGGCTCTCACCTACATTGCATCTCCAGCGATCAAGGGTCAGCTGCGCAAAACCGCCGAGAAGAATGCAGCCACCCAGAGCCTTTTGGTCGAATCACTCAATGGTGTGCAGACCATCAAGGCCCAAAACGCTGAAAACACCGTTCGCTGGCGCTGGCAGCGTAGTTATTCGGCGTTCATGACTGAGAGCTTTCGCTCTTTGCTGATCGGCATTTCAACCGGCACCACCGGCCAGTTTTTGAACCAGATCTCTGGGTTGATCACCCTCTGGGTTGGAGCCTTTCTGGTGATCAAGGGTGAACTCACCATCGGTCAGTTGATTGCCTTCCGTATCATTTCTGGCTATGTGATCGGTCCCCTGCTCAACATCGCCACGAGCTGGCAGACGTTTCAGGGCGTGGCCCTTTCCATCGAGCGTCTCAGTGATGTTGTTGACGCCAGAGCTGAAGGTAGCGGAGAGGATCTTGACCAGCTGCCGTTACCTCCGGTGGCGGGTGAGGTTGTCTTTCAGTCTGTCGATTTTCGCTTCAACGAAGGCTCGGCGTTGGTGGTTAAGAATGTCAGCTTCCGCGTTCCCGCTGGGGCCTTTGCTGGAATCGTCGGTCGCAGTGGCAGCGGTAAGAGCACGATCATGAAATTGTTGCCGCGTCTCTATGATCCTGATGCCGGGCGCATTCTCATTGATGGCTATGACATCGCCAAACTGCAGCTGGGTTCGGTGCGTCGGCAGATCGGCATCGTCCCCCAGGACAGCCTGTTATTCGACGGCAGCATTCGTGACAACATTGCCCTCACGGCTCCTGATGCCACCAGTGAACAAATTGAGGCGGCAGCCCGTGTGGCCTGTGCCCACGAGTTCATCATGGAGCTGCCACAGGGTTACGCCAGTCGCGTCGGTGAGCGCGGCAGTTCCCTTTCGGGGGGGCAACGCCAGCGCATCGCCATCGCCCGTGCAGTGCTGCAACGACCCAGTCTGTTGATTCTCGATGAGGCCACTAGCGCACTCGATTACCTCACCGAGCGCCAGGTCTGTCTCAATCTGATGAAGGCTTTCGAGGGCTCCACCGTCTTCTTCATCACCCACCGGCTGAGCACGATCCGTTCGGCCGATCTGATTTTGATGATGGAGGCCGGTGCCCTTGTCGAGCAGGGTACCCATCGCGAATTGCTCGACCAGCAGGGTCGTTACTTTGCGCTCTACAGCCAGCAGGAGGCCGATCTTGACTGAGTTGCCCGCGGCCGACTCCAAGCCCCAAAAGCCGGAGCTGCAGCTCTGGGAGGGCAGTGCCTCCTATGTGGAGCAGGGACTCCATTGGTCATCAGCCTTGATCTGGATCTGTGCGGCCCTGTTTGGTGGCACCTTGATCTGGGCCTTCACCGCACGCCTTGACCAAACCATTACGGTCCGTGGACGACTCGAGCCTTCCGGCAGTGTTCGCGAGGTGGATTCACCAAGCGCTGGCGTGGTCAATCGGGTGTTTGTCAAAGAGGGGCAGCAGGTCAAGGCCGGTGATCCTTTATTTGATGTGGAGGCCAAGGGACTGTCGAGTCGGCGTCAGGCCATGATCACGACGATTCGTTTGCTCGAGTTACAGGCGCAGGGGATCAAGCAGATCCTGACCAGCGGTGGAGATCCGAGCAAATTCCCACCCATCCCACCGCTACCGCAGGTGTCAGATCCGGTGCTGCTGTCACAGCTGAGTGCGGCACGACAACAGATCACCCAACTTCGCTCTCAGCTTGCCCAGATTCAGGCCCGTCTGGCCAGTCGACGTCTCACCCTGAAGCTGCAGGAGCGGATTGCTGCAGACATGGCGAGCCTTTACAAAAGTGGGGCCATGGCACGCAATCAATACCTCACCCAGTTGAACCAGGTTCAGGAGATGCGCTCCGAGGTCATCACCCTAGAAGAAGAGCGCGAGCGCGTTGTGGGTCAGGCCGCTGCCCAGCTCAATGAAATCAACAGGCAGCTCCTCAATCTCAAGGCTGAATTGGTAGCCACCCGTGAAGCTCTCTCCTATCGCACTGTGCGGGCGCCGATCACGGGCAAGATCTTTGATGCCAGGCTCACGCCCCAGGCCGTGATCAATGCCGATCAGACCATACTCAAGCTTGTACCTGCAAACCGGCTGCAGGCTTCTGTTGAGATCAGCGATGCTGACATCGGTTTTGTCAAGCTTGGCCAACCGGCCAGTGTTACGGTGGATTCATTCCCGTCTGGAGAGTTTGGCTATATCAAAGGGACGTTGACCAAAATCGGATCAGATGCGCTGCCGCCTGACGCCAAAAGCCAGCAATACCGTTTCCCAGCCACCATCACCCTGCAGCAGCAGGAGGTGCTGTTTGGTCGGCAACGCCTCAATCTGCAGAGTGGCATGGGTGTGAATGCCAACATCAAACTTCGCTCAAGGCCTGTCATCACCTTATTGAGTGACATGTTCATCAAGCAGCTTGATGGTGTCAAGCGATTCCGTTAGCTACCAAATAACATCTGGCTGCGGCGCTGGTGGGTCAGCGATGTCGTTGGGTCATTGATGGCAATTGCGAGAGGCGGATCAACCACATACGCTCCGATCCTGGAATACATGCAGTTCAACAAACCATCGAGCGTCAGTGCATCGACCATGGGAATGCCACGGCTCACCATGATTCTTTTGGTCTGCAGCGGTGGAATCTCGCTCAACAACTGTCGCGCACATGCGGGCGTGATCAGATAGGCCGGTAGACCGAAGCCATTCATGAGCCGTCTGATCTTCCGGACCGCTGGGAATGGCAGATTGATGATCCTGCGGATCTGATCGAGATTCGGGTACGCCGGTTCAAAAAGGCTGGTGGTTTCGCTGCTGCTGGCATCAACGCTGCGCAGCACCGAGTTGTAGTTCCAGCCCAGCAGAATCAGATCCCAGCACGCGTTGAGGTTCGTGCAGAGTTGATCCAGCTGGGCGATCCAGTCGTGGGCCAACACCACATCGTCTTCAAGCACCAGCAGGGGCCTGTTGCTGTTGGCACACCGGCGCCAGCAGAGCAGGTGGCTCATGGCTGCGCCGATCGCACCGCGGCTCCACGAGGCGAGGGCGCTTTGATCGATCAGCCGGGTGTGCTGAAACAGCGGTTCCAGCTCGATGCCGTCGACGCCGGCCACGGTCTGAACAGAAGCGGCCTGCGATCCATTGGCGGCGTGAAACCATGCCAGCCGTCCGGGGGTTCGCTGCAGGCTGATCACCACCGCTAGGGGTTTCACGCTGGCCTGCTGCGCTGCTCCAGCACCCGAACATAGAGACGCTCCGTCGCATCGACGGTTTGTTCCCAGTTGAACCGTTCCAGCACTTTGCGTTTCATGCGGAGCGGTTTGATGCTGTTCCGCCCTGCTGCGAGAGCCGCATGAACGGCTCCCTCAAGGCTGTCGGCGTCACCGGGGTCGGCATACCAGGCATCACCACCCAGATACTCGAGCTCATGACCGAAGGTGCTTCCCACCAGCGGCGTACCGCTCAAGGCAGCCTCAAGGCTGACCAGCCCGCAGGTTTCCATCCAGCTCGGTAGAACATGAACCCCAGCCGCCGCATAGGCCGACGCCAGCTCCTGCTGGTTCAGGTGGTCGATCAGCAGCAGCCGTGGGCCGCTGATGCGCCGGCATAGCTCGGCATAGGAGGGCCAGTGCTCGCTTTTGCCGATCAGCACGATCGGGAGTTCGGTGTTGCGCAGTGCCCAGCACAACATCGCCTGGTTTTTGGCTGGTTCGACGCGGCCTGCCTGCAACACAAAGGGGCCATTCAGGCCGAACCGTTGTCGAAATGGTTCGGGGTCGGCATCGAGAAACAGTTTCGGGTCAACGCCATAGTGAGCCACTTCAAAGCAGTCGCCGTCCCAGTGGAGATCGCTGCGCAGCGCTTGCAGTTCCAGCCAACTGTTGGGCAGCAGTCCATCCACTGTTTTCAGCAGACGGCTCACGAGCCGCAGGCCTGATTGGTCCCAGCTCCCCTCCCCCGTGGCCTGCACGTGTCCGTCTTTGAGCATCACGGTGAGCCGTCGCTCCCGAAGCTGTTCCAGCAGAGCTGCGGCGGCCTCGGGGCCCTCATCCACCGCCTTCTGCAGCAGGCCCACGCTGCCGCGACTGCCCCACAGAGCCCGTGCGATCGACACCCAGATCGGAGACACCACAACTGGCACAGTCGCTTCATGGCAGCTCAGCACCTGTTGTTCAAAACTGTGATGCACCCGGCAGTTGAAGATGTGCACAAGGTCAAAGCCCGCCGGGTTGAACCGGTCGGCATTCACCAGCTCAACGCTGTGACCTCGCTGCCGCAGCCGTTTGCCCGTTTCGCGCATCTGCACCCCATCGCCCCCACCCCAATTGGCGGCGGTGCCATGGTTCACCAGCAGAACGCGCATCGCACCCAACCTTTGGAGCCAGTGTATGGGCCGTCTGGAGGTCGATGGCATGATCAGCTCCGGGTGGCGTAGTTGCATGGGAGCCCCTGAGCCTGCACTCCTGGATCCCATTGCAGGGATCTCAGCTCTGGAGGCCAGCGGTCAATGGCTGCAGGCCTTGGCCCAGCTGCGCCATGCACTCCAGCGTGGTGCCGTGGCCCCAGATGCAGCCGTGTTGCATCGGTTGGGGCGGTTGTTGCAGCGCCTGGGTCGTCTGGAGCAAGCCCGTGAGGCTTACCAGGCGGCCCTGCGTCTCGACGCCGGCAGGCCAGCCACCTGCAACAACCTGGCTCTGCTCGAGCTTGCTCTGTTGAATGGAGCCGCTGCCGAGTCGTGGGTGCTACGCGGGCTGGCACTGCCGCGGCTGAGCAGCGATGAGGCCGATCTGCTGCGGGCCACGGCCTGTGATGTCTACCTGTTTCTGCTGCGTCCGCAGCAGGCGCTGACGTTTGTCGAGCAGCAGCTTGGGCACCAGGTGTCGGTGATGGCCCTGGCCAATCACGCCGTCTGTTGCCACAAGCTGGGTCGCCTGGAGCAGGCTCTGCAATGCCAGCAGCAGGCCCTGGTGTTGCAGCTGCAGCAACAGGCCCCGCAGCTTCTGGCAACGTCGCCGCTTGCGCTGGTGGGCCGGCCTCTGGGTGATCTGCAGCAGACCCTGCAGCTGCAGCTGCAGCTGATGAACCTGGGCCTCTACCGCCTGCTGCTCAACCCAGACGACCGTGAAGCCCAGCAGTTGTTGTTGGCGGGAACAGCCGCGGATGCAGCGTCTTGGCTGGAGCCGCAGCGCGGCAGCACCCTCTGGCGAGGTCAACCCGTTTCTGACCTGATTCTCTGGGACGACCAGGGCTTCGGTGATTCGATTCAGAACCTGAGTTGGTTACCCGAGGCTGCAGCCCTGGCCCAGCGGCTGCGCCTGTGGTTGCGGCCACCGCTGCTGGCTCTGGTGCGTGAACGGATGCCCCTGCCCGCCAATGTCAACCTTGAGCCCATGGACGCCGCTGCCCAGCCTTGGCAGGCGGCGCCCCAGCAGCTGGGTCTGTACTTTTTGCCGTTGGTGCTGAAGGCTCTGCCAGGACGTCAGGGGCCGGTGCGTGCGGCTTGGCTGCGCCGAACCCAGTGCCCGGTTGCCGCTCCCCGCCGCAGGCTTGGGCTGGTCTGGCGTGCAGGCCGACACAAGGCTCCCCAGCCCGAGCGCAGTGCCCGTGTTCGCGATGTGCCGTTCGAGCTGCTCTGGCCCCATGCCCAGAGCTGGGCCAGGCAGCACGGTCTGGCGTTGCTCAGCCTTCAACTCGACGGCCACGAGCATCCTGTCGTGGCTCAGCAGATCGAGGCCGGATCGCTGCAGCGGGGGCTGTCGTCGCCAGATTGGTTGGCCACCGCAAGGGTGCTGGAGGATCTCGATCTGCTGGTCACAGTGGACACCTCCGTGGCCCATCTGGCCGGTGCCCTGGGCGTGCCCTGTGTGGTGCTCTTGAGTTTTCCGGCTGACTGGCGCTGGGGCCAGAGTGGGGACACCACCTCGCTCTACGAGAGTTTTCGCCTTGCCCGTTGCGACAGCCTCGACGACTGGGCCAGTGCCCTGCGCAGGGCCGACCGGCACATCGATGCACTGCTGAGGCGTCCATGAGCGACGTTCGCTCGATCGATCCCGATGTGGTCGTGATCTGGGGGTCGCACCCAGGCTTTCTGTACGAACGCTCCTGGCTGTTGCACCTGCTGAGACCCTGGCATGTGCACGAAGTGGAGTGGCACCAACACTTCGAGCCCTTTGTTCTCCATCCTGGCGGCAAGATTCTGTTGGTGGAATCGGCGCGTGAGCTGCTTGAGGCAGAGATTCGACAGGTTGATCTTGAGCGCCACCGTCGGCTGCGAGAAGAGCGCCTGCGACGACTACAGGACGTGGAGAACTTGTTGGTCTGGCATGTTAGTGATGAACAGGGTCTTGATGGTGATGGGTGGTACTCGCGCTTTCCCCGTGGCCGTAAGGTGCTGCGCGAGTTCCCGCACGCCCGTTTTGATCGCGAGCCCAGTGTGCGGCCCATTCCCCTTGGTCCGACGCGTGCAGCGTTGATCAATGTGCCCTGGCGTTCGGCATCCAATCGCCGTTACCCGTGGTGTTTTATGGGCACGATCTGGCCAGGTACTTCACGCCAGCAGGCTGTGAATTGTTTCGAAGCGATGCTTCCTGCAGGTTCTGTGCATGCTGGGCAGTGTTTTGGACAGGGTGTTGCTGTCAATCAATACGTCGGTATCTTGCATCAGGCGATCTTCAGCCTCTGCCCCGAGGGCCATCGACATTTTGAGACCTTCCGTTTTTATGAATCGCTCGAGATGGGTGCGATTCCTCTCTGCTTGCATACGAGCAACCAGTTCACCTCTCTGTTTCGGCATCTATGGCCCTTGCCATTGTTCACGGCCTGGGAGCAGGCGGCAGACTTTGCCAGGGGTCTGCTTGGTAACACTGATGAACTGAATCGTTTGCAATGGCAATTGCGCTGTTGGTGGGAGCAGGAGCGTGCCTTGGTCGCTGAGCAGTTGAAGCGCGGTTTCGCACCGACCGAAAGTGATGCGGGCCTTGGATCATGAATCATCTGTTTCAGATTTACATCACAGAATCGCCAGTTGCTGGGTTGCCTCCAGCCATTGAGCGCGTGTCATTGGAGATGCAGCAATGTTTCGTGGATCATCATTATTCACTCTGGAATGATGAGGCAATCCGCCAGTTTCTGTGTCAATATTTTGATCGTGATGTGCAACGGGCCTATGATAGTTTGGTGCCCTTTGCCTATCGAAGTGATCTAGCCCGTTACTGCCTGATGTACCAGTTGGGGGGTTGGTATGCGGATCTGGGCCTGCGCATGGCAAGTCAGAATGTTGTACCACCGGTTGGGCCTGAGCTTGATCTGATCTTTTTCTGGGATCTGGGTGATCTTTTAGCGCCTTACCGCAGCTTCTGCGACTGCATGAATGGTCTGCTGTTTGCCAGGGCTGGACAACCCGTGTTGGCAACGGCGATCGACATGGTGGTGTCCCATTGCCGCGACCAATATTACGGGTCCGATTCCATGAGTCCTACGGGGCCCGGCGTGCTAGGGCGGGCCATTGCCCTGCATGGCAAAAGTGAACGTTGTTATGACGGGCATTTTCTGCAGCTCACGCCCCAGCACCATCAGAAAAACAGGGCCTATGTGTTGCGCGATGGCACCATCCTGGCCTGGCATCGCACGCGCTTGAACCCTGACGCCAGCACCCTGGCCGATCTGGGGGCAGAAGGAACCAACAACTATCGGTTGCTTTGGCGCGACCGCCGTGTCTACCGGGAGCCCACTTGCTGAGTGCTTCAGCCCATCAACGCTTCGGTCGTCATGGCGGGCAGGCCAGGGGCACGGTGGAGCCGCTCCACAAGCCGTTGGTCAAGCTGGCTGCGGCGCTTCCACAGCTGCTGGTAAAGCCAGTGGCGCCAGGGTAGGCCTCCTTGCAATGACCATTGGGAACACACCCATTGGTGTGCCTGTTCAACCAGCGCGAGCCGGCGCTGCACATCCTGAGCGAGCACCATGGCCGCAGGAACCACCTCCTCGAGCGCGGTCACAACCCAGCTGCACCCTGGCCTGGCCCAGCGGTCGTACAGCCCAGGGCCGCTCACGGTGGCGACCGAATCGGCGGCGCATTCCAGCAGTTTGATCGGGGTTTTGCAGTCATTCCCCGCCGAGGCCATCAGCGGCAGCAGCGCGATCTGGCAACTGGCCAGCACCGACCGATAGGCCTGGTAATTCAGCAGGGGATGGGCTTCCACCTGCCCTGCGGGTAGGGCCCGGCTCAGCTCCTGAGCGCCGATCACCACGAGCTGCACTTCAGTGGACTGATCAAGCCAGACCCTCAGTTGCTGAACCAGACTGTGGTGCTCGGCCCGGCGGTTCTGGTTGGCGATCAGCACCCGCACTGGTTGATTGTCATGCTTGGGGCGGGCCAGGGGTGGTGGATCGGCCACCTGGTTGTCCAGCACCAGCCCCAGGGGATTCAGTCTGCGCAGGGCAGTCACCAGGGCTGGGCTGGAACTGTGCAGGCCATGGCAGAGCTCCAGCGGGGCCCATTGCATGGCCTGCAGCCTGTGCTGAACAGGTTGGGGAAACAGGTCCGGATGGTCGTCCCACTCGGTCAGAAGCAGGCAGCCCCGTTGCCGCAACCATTGCAGATGCTCCCATTGCCGCTGTCTGCTTTCTGGCAGGGGCCGTTGCCAGATCACCAGGCTGTGGGGCCGGATGCAGCTGTTGAACCGGAATGGCCGTTCATGAATGCGGCAGTTCACCCCCAGGCGTTGCAGAGCCATGAACGGATCCCTCACGCGCACCTGATCGTGAGGGCCTGGGCTGTTGACCAACACCTCAAGCTGTAGGGGGCGATCGGTCAACATGGTCCTTTTGCCAGGTCCATGATGCCCAGCCTGCAGCGCTATGGCGGTGAGCCCCTGGGCGACAGCCCGCACATCGTGGTGCTGGGGTCTTGCAAGGTCGGTAATTTCGTGGTCAGCACGCCTGTGCTGCGTGGTTTGAAAGCCCGGTTTCCTGGAGCCGTCATCGGGTTCGTAGGCAGTGAAGTCACCGCCGATTTCGAGGCGGCCTTCCCGGTCATCAGCTGGCGTGTGAGCTGGGATGATCCCTGCCCCGACGCGGGGCTGCGGCTGCAGCAGCAGCTGGCTGCGCAACGCCAGAGCCATGGGCCGGTGCAGCTGGCAGTGAATCTTGATGGCTTTAATCCGGTGACCTGCGCCCTGGTGCCCTGGTTGCAGCCCACCTATGTGGCCGGCGGCAGCCTCAGCGACAACCTGCGCCGTTCGTTGCCCTGGGGCGCGTTGCCGCAGCAGCGGTTTCTCGCCGATCCCGATTGGGACAGTTCAGCGTTTCTGCAGCGCTACCAGGGAGAATTCAGCAGCAATTACATCGCCGAACTGTTCTGCCAGCTGGCGTTTGTCGCAGGGCACAGCGACCCAGCCGCGATCACATTGCCGGTGGCCGATCCCCCGTTTGCGGTGCCGGATCTGCTGATTCACTGCACCACGGCGAGAAGCGCCAAGGTGTGGCCATTCAGCTCTTGGCGGCGGGTGGTCGAACACGCCACATCCAAGGGTTGGAGCGTCGGGCTGGTCGGCAGCCCTCCCGCAGCCCAGCGCGAGGCTTACAACGCTGGCGATGGTGAAGAGGGACTCCTCGCAGCCACGTCACTTCTCGATCTGCGGGGCCGCACCAGCCTGATGCAGCTGGCTGGCGCGGCCCAGAAGGCCAGGGCGGTGATCAGCGTCGATGCTGGACCCCTTCACATTGCCGCCGCCGTGGGAACGCCGACCCTGGCGGTCGTGGGCAATGACGCTGAGGGGGTGGGGGCCAGTCCGATTCGCCTTTGGCTGCCCCGTTGCGGCAATGTGAGCCGTACCCAGGCAGCAACTACGTGTTCAGCCTGTGCCGACAATCGTTTTTGCAACGATGCCTGCCTTGTGGAGGGGCATCCCTGCATGGCTTCAGTGGCGCCCGAGCAGGTGATCGCCTGGCTGGATCGCCAGATGATGGGTCATTGATAAATAGCTCTAGTGTTCCAGAGCTGTTTGTAATTGTTGGTTCCTTTGGCTCCAAGCGCACTGAAATCACCACCTTCCAGGCCTGGGAGCCAAGAAGATTTATGTTGCGCTACAAGACGGCCAGAATTTGTAATATACATCAAGTTAGATAAGGATAATCCATAAGTCAATGGTCGAAATTCCCCGAAAATTGTGTTCATCTCATGCGAGTGACAGGCAATGACTCTGCCGAAAAGATTTGGTCCTGTTGGATCGAGTGGGCTTTGACCGTAACAACGATCTCTATAGTTACTGCAAACTGCCTCTATAGCTTTGGCTATCGCAATATTTTGAGGTTTTGAGTAAATCAAACCATTGCTGATCGCCCACGGTGCGCAGCTTGGGCAGCCTCTGTCGGCGAAAGCGATCAGATCTTTCTGGGGGTCAGCCCGAATGGGGCTTAACATTTTAAGGCCGATGTCGACATACCAGCCTCCAAAAAGATAAAGAATGCAATAGCGTGCAAGATCCGATTTGTAAGCATATGGAATGATTCCCTCAAAAGCTGCAAGCACTGAGGAATCAAAGTTGTTTTGGATTATTGATTTCATCTCTGAATTGCGAAAAAGTGTGTACTTGCAGTCTGAAAAAGCCTGCTTTACAGTATCGGTTGCTGACGAAAGGGCGACGGGTAATGGATCTGATTCGTGCTGCGCATCTGTGATGAAGATTTGAAAGACGTTCATTGTTTTGTGCTTTTACGCTTGCTTGCTCTGCTGTTCCAGCGACTGAACGATGCTCCAAACTTGCCTCAAGTGCCGATCCAGATGTTCGGCAAGTTCTGCGCTGGTAAAATACTTCCAGGCTGAGTGACTGCCGATTGCGCTTGGATGATAGATGCTTTCACAGGCAAAACTCTGTGCTATCGCTAGAGGTGCGGGTTGGCCGCAGCGTGCCAGATGCCTGCTGAAGAAGACGTCTTCCATCTCTGTCGCCGGACTGTTTGCCCCCCAATGAGAGCAAATATGTTGCATCAGACTACGGTGCCTGACGGAGAGTCCACCATTGCCGTGAAGATGTGGATAAACCTCGGGATCGGGTGCTCCATGGATTGGAGTGTCGACCTTGAAAAAACCACTAAGCGCACCGTTGCAGTCGCGTCGTTCGAAGGTTTCGCTTTGCTGGCGTGGCAAAAAGGGTGCTCCAAGATAGCCAAATTCGAAGAAAAATTTAGGCACTGGTTGGACCAGAAGAGCATCAGTCTGGACGATCAGCAGCTTTTCATAAGGTAAGCCACGCCAAAATGTTTCCTGCTTCATCATTCGATTGAAGCTGGCTCTGTCGCTGAGATCTGTGCCAGGACAAATTCGTTCAACAGCACACCACCATGGTTGCAATGTCGGTACCAGATCGTGCAGCAAAGCCTGAGCTGTCGCAAGCTGCTTTTCTCCGCTGATCAAGCAAAGCTGGGTGCCGCTGGGGCTCAGCATGAACGTGTTCATTACTGTGAACAGCCATTGGTCATTGATGCGATTGTCAATTACTACGGCAGCTCGCGTCGCAGGTTGAGCTGGAGCGAGTTGCCCGTTCTGCGCCAGGGGGATCAGCAGGGTGCGCAGCACATAGGAGCAGTGGTCAAGCCAGCGTTGCTCGCGATAGTTCAGCAGCATGGGCAACGCATCGGCGTCAGCCATGGCCATGGTCCTCGAACGGGTGCCTCCGCCACAGCTCATCCAGATGGCGCACCATCAGAAAGCGATGGTGGCTCGGTAGAGGCTTCATCAGTTTGAGCACGGGTAGCAGCAATCCGCTGCCTGCCTGCTCAAGCGGACCCGATAACTGAAAGTCGGCGACCCAGTCACGGGCCTGCCAATAGTTCAGAACCAGCTGGGCCTGGCGGCGTGTCAGGAAATAGCAGCCAGAGTGAGGATTGGTGGCGCGGTAAAACTCGATGTCCCCCAGCGGCCAGGGCACTTTCAGGCGTTCGCCGGTGTCCCAGAACAGGTCGGGACGGCCTCCGTCGGGATCGCCCGAGAGAATGACATCCCCCTTGCCGACAATGTGCTCGCATCGATGCGGCAGAAAGGCATGACTGCCATCGCTGATGCTGTCGAGATAGAGAACCTTTTCCAGCAGCTGGGGATCTTCAATCAGAAGGTCGTCTTCGAGATAGCCGATGAGGTCGTAGTCCTGAGATTGTTCGAGCAGTCGCCTTGAGGCAATTAGCGGAAGCTGGGTGTAGTCATGGATTCCAGGGTCGATGAGCTCGAGCCCTGGTGTTGGATCAAGGCCTGCAGCAAGGGTTGCTTGGCCTGGGGTGTACAGCTGCAATCGGATCTCGACCCCAGGGCTGCTGTGCAGTTCGCGGGTGACGACCGGTTTGCCCTTGCCAAGAGAGGCGTGGATCCAGTGACGCTGACCATGGCGGTTAAGATTGCCCAGGGTTGCCTGCTGAAGGGCCCTGGTTTTGCTGTCGCGCTTTGACTCTGTCTGTGAGGAGTAAAGCGAGCCCTCTTTGGGTGCAAACACATGGGGGATCGCCAGCAGCACCCGCATGGCTCAGCCCTGCAGCCAGCTGCGGCAGTCCCACCCCAGCATGGCTTCGAGCTGGCAGATCTCATGCCAGAACAGCTCCCTGAGGCGGAGTTTGCAGTCAACATCCATAAGCTGATCGTAGTGACCCTCATGACGCCGTTCGGCGGCCACCGGGGGCATGGGGGGTAGCCCCAGGTGCGCACATACCCTGTCGAGACAGGCCTGGTGCTGCTCCAGCAGGTCGTCCTGCCGCAGCACCAGCACGGCTTCTCGGCCAAAGAACCG
>Ga0169931_10005334_pt1 | contig 19622 bp, 20 predicted proteins | sample Kivu_15m_20L_FD_129675 | JGI IMG/M metagenome (GOLD analysis project Ga0169931, IMG submission 129675) | Freshwater microbial communities from Lake Kivu, Western Province, Rwanda to study Microbial Dark Matter (Phase II) - Kivu_15m_20L... | ecosystem: Environmental > Aquatic > Freshwater > Lake... | reverse complement strand
TTGTCCTGCCAAGGGCACGGCAGATTAGCCACCTACGGAAGGGATAACCGCTGAAAGCATCTAAGCGGGAAGCCCGTTCCAAGATGAGCACTCCCATGCGGTCAACGCAGTAAGGCCCGTGACTAGACCATCACGTTGATAGGCCGGAGGTGTAAGCGCGGCAACGCGTTCAGCCGACCGGTACTAATCGGCCGAGGGCTTGGTCGAATCTCGCTCGTGCTTGCTCTGGAGTCCTCGTGGAACGACCACGTTGACAATTGATGTCCGGTGGCCTTAGCGGCGGAGTAACACCCGTTCCCTTCCCGAACACGGAAGTTAAGCCCGCCAGCGCCGATGGTACTTGGGGATAGATCCCCTGGGAGAGTAGGTCGCCGCCGGCTTTCGTTGAGAGAGCCCCCGCCGTGTGCGGGGGCTCTCGCCGTTTTCGGTACCGCCCCATCTAGGCTGATGAGCCATGTCTGTTGGCCCCCGTCGCTCGTCAACCCCCCGTGCAAACTCGCCGCGAGCGGGGGCCCCGAAGGGTTCAGCCCGCCGCTCAGATGCGGCCGGCGGTGCGAGAGCTGCTGGTGGCCCCAGCACAGGGCGTCCGCCTGTTCGGGGAACCAGGCAGGCGGGCCCCGGTTCCCGGCCGGCCAGGGCTTCGCAGGGCGGGACGCGCCGTAGTTCGAGCACGGCATCGGCTGCTGGGCGCGACGTCCGCCGTGAGCGGTCGGAGGTCGAGGGCTCAGGTAGACCGGGCAGGTCCGGTCGTCCGCCGACGTCGAGAGGTGGACGACCGGGATCCGATGGCATGGTGAGCCGCTCGAGAACTGGTGACGGTTCCGGTCGCCCGCGATCGGGTGATGGGACAGGCCGTGCACGACCCGGTGCGGGCGCCGGTCCTGGCCGACCGGTTGGTGGTGGCTCGCAGGGGAGACGCCCCGCAGGGTCACGGTCGGGTCGGCCCGAAGCGCCACCTCGGCGGGGCTCGCAGCCCATGGCGCGGCGGTGGGAGCCTGCGACCACGGAAGATCCGCGACGCATGGACGTGTGGATCGATGAGGGCTCGGTTCGGGATGCTGCTCGTGGAGCAGGGCAGCGGGCAGCGGCGACGGGGTCCGGGGCGACGTCGGCGCCTCGGCGGCAGCGTCGGCCCCGAGCGCTTCAGGACGACGTGATCGCAGAACTGGAACATGCTGTCGGCGCCCGGAAGTCGGGTCGCCTGATCCGCCTGTTGGCCGATGCCGGCGCGGCGTTGGAATCGGAGCGCTATGACGACGCCCGGCGCGCGGTGACTGCGGTCGTGCGTGACGCGCCCGGCGTGGCAGCGGCCCGCGAGGTGGCCGGTCAGGTCCTGTACCGCTGCGGACAGTGGCGCAAGGCGGTCGGTGAACTGGAGGCGTTCCGCACTCTGCGTCCGGACGACGTGAGCTGCCATCCGATTCTGGCGGACTGCCAGCGTGCACTCGGCCGCCATACCGAGGTGGAGACCCTCTGGCGGGAGGTCAAGGAGAGCTCGCCCGCTCCTGACGTGATGGCCGAGGCCCGCATGGTCATGGCGGGCTCTCTCGCCGATCGGGGCAAACTCGACGAGGCGATCGATCTGTTGCGTCGCGGCGTGGGTTCGCCTCGGCGTGTCCGTGACCACCACCTTCGCCAGTGGTACGCACTTGCCGATCTCTACGATCGGGTCGGGGCCGTTCTCGAGGCACGGCGTTGGTTCGCTCAGATAGCCGCCCTTCGGCCCGACTTCGTCGACGTAGCGGAACGATTGGCGTCTCTCGGCCGCTGATGGTGTCGCCTGCGGCCGCCGCCCTCGGCTGGCTACCATGCGGGGCGAGTCACAACCGTTGACCGTTACCCCCAAGGAGGACCGCCGTGGATCTCCACGCGCTGCTCGGCGACGAGACCGAGAATCTGCTGGCCCACTCGTGCTCGGGGATTCCACGCGATGCGCTCATCGCTCCGGGTCCAGACTTCATCGACCGAGTGCTCAGCCATACCGACCGGTCGCCGGCGGTGCTGAGGAACTTGGGTGCGCTGTACGGGTCGGGGCGGCTGGCCGGAACGGGCTATGTGTCGATCCTGCCCGTCGATCAAGGTATCGAGCATTCGGCGGCAGCGAGTTTCGCCCCCAACCCGGCGTACTTCGATCCCGCCAACATCTGCCGTCTCGCCCTCGATGGTGGATGCAACGCCGTGGCGACAACGTTCGGGGTGCTGGGCGCCGTGAGTCGCCGATTCGCCCACAAGATCCCCTTCATCGTGAAGATCAACCACAACGAGCTCCTGACGTACCCGAACCGTTTCGATCAGGTCATGTTCGGGTCGGTCCGCCAGGCGTGGAACCTGGGAGCGGTGGGCGTAGGAGCCACCATCTACTTCGGCTCCCCCGAGTCCACACGCCAGATCGTGGAAGTGGCCGAGGCGTTCCAACAGGCCCATGAGTTGGGCATGTTCACCGTGTTGTGGTGCTACCTGCGCAACAACGACTTCAAGGTGGCCGGTGTCGACCACCACGTGTCCGCCGACCTCACGGGGCAGGCGAACCATCTGGGTGTGACCCTGGAAGCGGACATCATCAAGCAGAAGTTGCCCGAGCGCAACGGCGGCTATCCGGCCCTGTCGAACTACGGCAAGACGAGTCCGCTGGTGTACGAGCGACTGACCACGGATCATCCCATCGATCTCGCTCGGTGGCAGGTGGCCAACTGCTATGCGGGGCGAATCGGGCTGATCAACAGCGGTGGCGAGAGCAAGGGCGCCGGTGATCTGGCTGCCGCCGTGAAGACGGCGGTGATCAACAAGCGTGCCGGTGGACAGGGGCTGATCTCGGGGCGCAAGGCGTTCCAGCGTCCCATGGAGGAAGGTGTCGAGTTGTTGCACGCCATCCAGGACGTGTACCTCGACGACCGCGTCACGCTCGCCTGAGCACGTCGTAGCGGACCGTCGGAGGTGGACCTCAACTGCGATCTGGGCGAGGGCTACGGCATCTGGCAACTCGGCGATGACGAGGCTCTGATCGACGTCGTCACAAGCGCCAACGTGGCCTGCGGCTTCCACGCCGGGGATCCCTCCATCATGAGGCGGGTCTGCCGTCGTGCCGCCGAGCGGGGTGTGGCGGTCGGGGCGCAGGTTTCGTATCCCGACCGGGCGGGTTTCGGCAGGCGCTTCATCGACATGGACGCACGAGACCTGTGCGATGCCGTCGTCTACCAGATCGGTGCCCTCGACGCCTTGGCGCGGGTGGCGGGCACCCGGGTCACCTACGTGAAGTGTCACGGGGCGCTCTATCACGCGACGATCGACCATGGTGAGCAGGCGAGTGCGGTCGCCGCGGGGGTCGCCGCACTGAACCCATCGCTGGTCATGCTGGTGGCGCCGGGTTCCCGTCTGCAGGTGGAGGCGCAGCAGCGAGGTCTCGTCACGGTCACCGAGGCCTTCCTCGACCGGGGTTACGGTGACGACGGGCGACTGCTGCCTCGCACCCACCCGGCTGCCCTGGTCACGTCGGTGGACGCAGTCGTGCAACGCGCTCTGCAACTGGTCACGACCGGAGCCGTCCACAGCGCCCGTGGCGAGCGAATCGACATCGATGCGGGTTCGCTATGTGTCCACAGCGACACGCCCGGGGCGGCCGACTTCGCCTCGGCGGTCCGCAGCGCACTGGTCGCGAGTGGTGTGCACCTTCGTCCCTTCGCGCCGGCATGACCATTCGGCTGCTGCCCTACGGACCTGATGCCCTACTGTTGGAGACCGAACCCGAACGGGTGCTCGCCGTCGCGGGCGCACTCGGTCGGTGGCTGGCGGAGTCCGGCGACCATGCCGCCGAGGTCGTACCGGCTGCGAGGACCCTTCTGGTCTTGTCGCCAGGTCTGGGGCGCTCCACGTCGCGCCGCACGGCACTGCAGAAGGCGGCGGCACTTGCTCTCCAGGGCGGATACGACGGAGATCCTCTGAGGGGCGAGGTCGTGGACATACCGGTGCGCTACGACGGCGACGACCTGGCCGAGGTCGCATCGCATCTGGGAGTTGAGATCGCCGACGTCGTCGCATGGCACCAACAGTCACGCTTCGTGGTGGCGTTCTGCGGTTTCGTGCCCGGCTTCGCCTATCTGGCGGGTCTCGACCCGCGCCTACACATCGAGCGCCGGGCGACACCCCGCACGAGGGTGCCGGCGGGTTCGGTGGCGATCGCCGCCGGTTGGGCCGGTGTGTACCCGCGTGCCGTGCCCGGTGGTTGGCACCTCCTGGGCCACACCGAACTGCGCATATGGGACCCGTCTCGCCTGCCGCCGACACGGTTGAGGCCCGGAGTGCGAGTCCGCTTCGTCTCCGTGGTGGCGTGACCCTGGTGGACCCGACCCTGCGAGAGCCTCGAGGGCTCGACGTCGCTCTCACGGTGCTGGAGGCGGGCTGGGCGACCAGTAGCCAGGATCTCGGGCGTCCCGGATGGGCCCATCTCGGAGTGGCGCGTGCAGGCGCCATGGACCCGGCCTCGGCGACGCTCGCCAACCGACTGGTGGGCAATCCCCAGACGGAAGCGGTGTTCGAAACCGCCGGGGGCCTGCGGCTCCGGGCAGAACGTAGCCTGGCGATCGCGGTGACCGGAGCGCGCGTCCCGGTGACCGTCGATGGGCACCCGGCGCCGTGGGACGCTCCCGTCCTGATGCGTGCCGGGGCCGACGTGGCGCTCGGGCATCCCCCACTCGGGAGTGGTCGCTGGGCCTATGTGGCGGTGCGAGGTGGCCTCGATCTGGCGGCAGAACTCGGGTCGAGGTCCTGGGACAGCCTGGGTGGGTTGGGGCCCACGCCACCGAGACCGGGACAACGTCTGGGGATCGGCCCGGAACCCGATGGCGCCATGCCGGTCGATCTGGCTCCACTGGCGCCTCTGCCGGCCGGGATCCTCTCGATCCGCGTGTGGCCGGGACCCCGGTCGGCGGCACTGTCACCCGACCAGTGGCGTCGGCTGACCACGGCCGCCTGGACGGTCGGTGCCGACAGCGACCGGATCGGGTTGCGCCTCGACGGCCCGGCGACGACGAGGGCGGGTGCAGATGATCTGGCGAGCGAGGGTCTGGTTCCGGGAGCCGTGCAGGTTCCACGGGACGGGCGGCCGATCGTGATGATGCGGGACCACCCCACGACGGGCGGCTACCCGGTCGTCGCCGTGGTGGACCCCGAGGATCTGGCGAGCCTGGCCCAGCGTCAACCGGGGGAGGCCGTGCTGTTGGTGCCCGTGTCAGAGGGCCGTCGGTCCCTGTGAGCCACCCCGTCGCCGACCCCAGCATGGGGAGGTGGACACGACACGGGCCCGAACGCTGTTGGCAGGGGAGAGCGAGCGCCTGACCGCGTGGCATGACGAGCTCCTCGCCGAGCACGCCGATCTGGACGGGGAGGGCACTGGCGAGTTGAGCACGATCGATCAGCACCTGGCCGATGCCGCCAGCGATACCGCCGAGCGCGACCGCATGATGTCCTTGCTGGGAACCGTCGACGATGCCCTGTCCGAGGTGAGCGATGCGCTGCACCGGCTGGACGCGGGGCGTTACGGACGCTGCGCCAGTTGTGGTGTCGAGATTCCCGAGGAGCGCCTCGAAGCCGTGCCGGCGACCAAGTTCTGCACGGCGCACCAGGGTTACTGGGAGGGAAACCGGCTTCTCATGGACCCCCCGGAGAGTCCAGTGCCCGAGAGTCCGGGGGTCGACATCGAGGCCCTCATGATGTACCGGTGGGGAGGCCGAGCGTCGGCCCTGCCCGACGCCGACCAACTGGATGTGCTGATGGTGGCGCGTGCGTGGGGCGATGCCGTGTCGGCCGCCGACGTCGAGGCCGCCGTCAGTTGGTACGCACCTGAGGCAGTACTCCACCACGAGGGCGAGGTGCTCGTCGATCCGGCATCGCACCGCGCTCGCTGGGCACACTCGTCCCTGCTGGGCGTGTCACCCGACGCGGTGGTGCGTTGGATCGGCCGAGGCGAGGACGGTGGTGACGTCGAAAGTCGCCTACGCATTCGTGGTGGCGCAATCGTGGAGCAGTGGCACGGTGAGATCCGCCGTTTCGAACCCGCCTTCGGACCTCCCCTCGAGGTCTCGCCGGCCGACTCGTTCAGCGGCGCCGAGCGGGAGAACTTCACGTCGATGATGTGGCGCGTGATCGAACGGGTCGCGCCCGAGGTGCGCCACGCGATCCTGCGCCTCGAGCATCATCTCGACCCGGCGCGACCGGGTCGAGCATCGTCTCCTCCTGCAACTCGAGGAGCGCGCCGATCGCGAGCGAGCGCTGCGTCGACGAGGCACTGCCTCCCCGCCGGGGCAGTGGCGCCACGGCGACCGACCTCCTGCGAGACCACGTGTGGCGCCTCGTCCCGACGGCGAGCGGGAGGTGTTCGTTCGCAGCACATGGTCCGCCCGCGCCGAACATGTGGACGAGGCGCTGGACGAACTCCAGGCCCTCGATCTCGAGGTGCTGCTTTTCGAGGAGGCGGCCACGTGTCAGCCGGCGGTGATCTGGTTCGGCGACGACGGCCGGGGTCGTGTTCGGCTGGCATCGGGAGAGGGGTTTCCCGAGTCGTCCCGAGCCCGGGTGCCCGATGACGTCGTGATCGAGGAGCAGTCGTTTGCGACACTGGATCTCGATTCGGCGAGAAACGCCCTCGACCTGGGCGAGCCATGGGTGGCGTTCCGAGACCGCATGACCGGTCAGGCAGGGGTGCTCTATCGCAGGATCGACGGCCACGACGGCCTGGTGGTGCTGGAGACAGCGGCGTTCCGCTGAGCCATCGCCTCGACCAGGGCCCGAGCATGGCGCTGCGGTCGGGGTACCTCACCGGTGTCGGGATACGCTGCGCTCAGGTCGTTACCCGGAGGGGGAGTCATGTTCGACGTCATCGTGCGCGGTGGGCGAATCGTGGATGGAACGGGTGCGCCGGCGCGCACCGGCGATGTGGCCGTCAAGGACGGCGTCGTCGTCGAGGTCGGGGGTCGTATCGACGGCCCGGCCCGTCAGGTCGTCGATGCCGACGGTGCCGTGGTGGCACCCGGCTGGGTCGACATCCACACGCACTACGACGGCCAGGTCAGTTGGGACGACGCGCTCGATCCCTCGTTCTCCAATGGTGTGACCACCGTGGTCATGGGGAACTGCGGGGTCGGTTTCGCGCCCGTACGACCCGGCAACGAGCAGCAGTTGATCGAGTTGATGGAAGGTGTCGAGGACATCCCGGGCACCGCCCTGTACGAGGGTATGGAGTGGGGTCGGTGGGAGTCGTTCCCCGAGTATCTCGACTACCTGGCGACACGCCGCTACTCCCTGGACATCGCCGCCCTGGTCCCCCACGGTGCGCTGCGGGCCTACGTGATGGGGGACCGTGCACTCGGCGACACCGACGCCACCGCTGACGACCTGGCTACGATGAGCCGACTCGTCGGGGAGGCCCTCGACGCGGGCGCAGTGGGGTTCTCGACGTCGCGGACGATCGGCCACCGTTCGCTGTGGGGCGATCCGGTTCCCGGCACGTTCGCTCCCGCCGAGGAACTGATCGCGATCGGTGAGGAGATGGGGCGGCGGCGGCGCGGGGTGTTCGCCATGATTCCGGCAGGCACCGTGGGACAGTTGGCGGGTCTGGGTGGTGAGGTGAACACTCAGGAAGCCGAACACGACCTGATGGTCCGTTTCGCGCAGGCGAGTGGCCGCCCGGTCACCTTCACCCTCGTGCAGTCGCCGGACTTCGATCCCGATCTGTGGCGCGAGATCCTGCGACGCACTGAGCAGGCCAACGCCGCCGGCGCCCGGATACGTCCGCAGGTGTCGTCACGTCCGATCGGTTTCGTCACCGGCCTCAGCGCCTACCACGCCTTCATGCGTCGTCCCGCCTACATGGCCCTGGCCCATCTGCCCCTGGCGCAACGGGCAGCGGAGATGGCCAAGCCCGAGGTGCGCGCAGCGATCATGGCCGACATCGACGTGCGACCCGACGCCCCAGGGTCGATGGAGAACGTGTTCGGACTGTTTCGCATGGCGGCCTCGGTGCTGTACCCGCTCGACTCGCCGATGGACCTCGAGGCGGATCGCTCCGCCATGCTGGGTGTCGAAGCGGTATCGCGGGGTGTGGATCCCCTCGAGCAGTTGTACGACTTCCTCATCGATCGGAGCGGCACCCGATTCGCCTCGCTCAGCGCCGTCGACCTGCACGACCGTATGGAGGTGTTGCGCGAGATGTTGCTGCACCCCGACACGGTCACCGGTCTGAGTGACGCCGGCGCACACGTGACCCTGATCTGCGACGCGACCATGCCCACCACCCAGGTGACGTTCTGGACCCGGGACCGCAGCCGCGGCGAGCAACTGCCCCTCGAGTTCGTGGTGCACCAGCAGACCCAGCGCAACGCCGCGCTCTACGGGCTGCTCGACCGCGGTGCGCTGGTGCCCGGAATGCGGGCCGACCTGAACGTGTTCGATCACGAACGCCTCGCCGTGGAGCCACCGGTGGCCCACCACGACCTGCCCGCCGGTGGGACCCGTCTCATGCAGCCGGTCAGCGGTTATCTCGCCACGGTGTGCGGGGGCGTGGTGACGCGCCTCGACGACGCCGACACCGGGGCGCGTCCCGGCCGCCTGGTGCGAGGCCGTCAGTTCGACTGAGCGGCGCTACTTCCAGCCGTTGAAATAGGTGATCTCGGCGGCGTCGCGGCGCTGACCCGGCCTGAAGTCGTCGCCCGTGTAGTAGGCCAGCGGTGTCAGGGCCACCTGGCTGACGGTGGGCGGGATGCCCAGCAGTTCGGCTGCTTCCTGCTCGTAGGCGAGGTGGAGTGTGGTCCACGCCGTCCCCAGACCCCGGCTGCGTGCCGCCAGCATGAAACTCCACACGGCTGGAAGGATCGAGCCGTACCACCCTGCCAGGGCGCCCTGGTTGCTGCCCGGCTCGGGGCGTCCGAGCATGCAGGGGATCACGAGCGTCGGGACCTGCTCGAGCACCTGCGCCAGGTGGTCGGAGCTTTCCATGATCCCACTGACCCCACTGCGTCCCACCTCGGCGACCGCCGTGCGCTGCGCCTCGATGTACGGGGCGTAGGCGCGCCGGTACAACTCGGCGAGACCGTGCTTCAGGGTCGGATCATCCACCACCACCCAGCGCCACCGCTGCACGTTGCCCCCTGCCGGGGCCTGGGCGGCGATGCGGATGCACTCGACGATGAGATCCCGCGGTACGGGCCTCGTGAGGTCGAGGCGCTTGCGAACCGCCCGCGTCGTCGTGAGCAGATGGTCGGTCTGGGTGAGATCGAAGGGAGCGTCCATACCCGCACCCTAGGGCGTCCACGCCAACGGGATCGGCGTCGTCGCTGCACCTAACCGTGGGTCGAGAGACCTCCGTCGACGGGGATGACGGCCCCGGTCAGGTAGGCGCCCGCCCGGCTGGCGAGGTAGAGCGCCGCTCCGGCCATGTCCTGGGGGGTGCCGATTCGCCCCAATGGCACGCTGTCGGCGACCGCACGGCGGGTGGCCGGGTCGTCGAGCAGGAACGCCATCATCTTCGACTCGAAGGGTCCTGGTGCGATGGCGTTGACCGTGATGTGGCGGTCCAGCAGATGATGGGCGAGGTGCCGCGCCAGGTGGTGTAGTGCGGCCTTGGACGCCGAGTAGGAGTAGCTGCTGGTCTGGGGTACCCGGATTCCGTCGATCGACCCGATCATCAGCACGCGGGAGGGATCCTCCGCCGTGGAGCGCGCCGTGAGCAGGCCCAGCATGGATTGCGTGAGGAAGAACGGCGCCTTGAGGTTGACGTCGAGCACCTTGTCGAAGCCCGACTCGGGGAACTCGTCGATCGGCGCTCCCCACGTGGCCCCGGCGTTGTTCACCAGCACGTCCACGGCCGGTTCGCGCGAGGCGAGCTGCTCGACGAAAGTCCGCCGTCCCTGCCCTGTCGACAGGTCGGCAGGAAGCGATGTGCACAGGCCGTGCTGTGACAGTTCGTCGGCGGCGGCGTCGCAGGCGTCGGCCTTCCGTGCGGTGATGGTCACGCGGGCACCGTTCACCACGAAGGCCTCGGCGATCATGCGGCCGATGCCGCGGGACCCGCCCGTGACCACGACCACCTTGCCGGCGACGGAGAACAGTTCGGCGATGTGCATGCGACCAGCCTGCCACGCCGTGACACGATGCTTCAGCGGGGCTTGGCGCCTCCGCCGACGCGCAGGGTCTCACCCGTGATCCAGGAGGCCCCCGGTGAGCACAGGAACACGACCGCGGCGCCCATGTCGAGCGGTGTGCCCAGGCGACCGAGCGGGATGTTCCACTGGCGCTCGATCTCGGGGATCTGCTCGGGTGTGATCCCCAGGGCGGTGCGAACGATCTCGGTGGGCACCAGGCCGGGTGCGATCCCGTTGACGCGGATGCGGGGGGCCAGCTCCGCCGATGCCGTCATGGTCAGCGAGTTGACGGCGGCTTTCGCTGCGCCGTAATGGCCGCTACCCGGAACGGGTCCCGTGCCGGCACCGGATGACACGTTCACGATGCAGCCGGTCGTCATGTACCGGGCCGCCACGACGATGCCCCGCCACACGGCGGTGAGGTTCAGTGTCATGCAGTCGTCCCACTCCTGGCGGCTCAACTCGCTCATCGGACGGCGGGCCGGCGACCCCCCGGCGTTGTTGACCCAGATGCTCAGGTGGCCGAAGTGCTCGACCGTCGCTGCGGCGAGTCGTTCCAGGGCGTCGTCGTCGGTGACGTCGGTGGCCACGGCGATCGCCCGCCCGCCTTCGGACCGGATGTCGGCGGCGACGGCCTCGATCTCGTGGGTGCGCCTGGCGGCCACGACGACGCCAGCGCCTGCAGCTGCCAGGGCGCGAGCGATGCCTTCGCCGATTCCTCGGCCGCCCCCGGTGACGACGGCGACCTGGCCGGTGAGGTCGAACAGTGCGGCCGGGCTGGGTGTGGCGTCGTGCATGGTCAGACGCTAATCCGTCGCGTGCGTTGCATAACGTCTGTTATGTTCAGGGACGACGTCGAGGCCTGGGGAGCGAACATGACCACGACCGGAACACCATCGCTGATCGGTTCCCTCGCGGCATCTCCGATCAGGGTGGGAACCATGGCCCTCGACCATCGTCTGGTCGTGCCGCCGCACTCCGGCGGGGCGGGCTCGCTGCTCGGCGCGCCCGAACAGTTCGAGTTGATGTGTGCCTACTGGGTTTCCAAGGTCGAGGGCGGCATGCAGTGGGTGGGTGGCGGCCCGCAGTTCGTCGCCAATCCTCTGATCCCCGGCTTCGAGCCCACCGGGGTCGGAGCCATGGGGCCCGGGATCTTCCGCCATCGGAACTATGGCAACCGCTTGTCGGAACTGACGCGCCGCGTGCACGAAGCCGGCGGCTACCTCTCGGCGCAGATGGTTCTGCAGGGCGGTATGCCATCGGCGCCGTCGGCAACGCTCTCGGGCTTCTTCGATCATCGCATTCCCCATGTGCTGTCGCTGGAGGAGGTGCGGTGGTTGGTGCGCGAATACGGCGAATCGGCGGCGATCGCCGCCGACTCGGGGGTCGATGCCATCGAACTGCACGCCAATCACGACGACCTGTTGCAGTGGTTCCTGTCGCCCCTCACCAATCGGCGCACGGACGGGTACGGAGGGTCGCCCGAGGGCCGTCGACGCTTCCTGCGCGAGGTGGTCGAGGCGATCCGGGACCACGTCGGCCGACCGGTCACTCTGGGGCTGCGCCTGTGCCTCGACGAGATGATCGACGGGGGCTACGCACTCGACGAACTGCAGCGGGTCATGGCAGCGTTCACCGCCGAACAGACCGTGGACTACTTCAGTCTCGACATCGGCAACAACTGGGGCCGGGTCACCTACATCCCGGTGGGCTCGTTCGCCGAGGGCGAGTGGGCTGCACTGTGCGGGCAGGCCAGGACGGCGACCGATCTGCCCGTCGTGTACGTGGGCCGGGTCAGCCGGCCCGAAACCGTCGAGCGCATCCTGCGCGACGGCCACGCCGACCTGGTGGGTATGGCCCGGGCGACGATCGCCGATCCGCAGTTCGCCGCCAAGGCGCTCACCGGTCGCTCCGACGAGATACGGCCCTGTATGGGCTTCAACGAGTGCATCGACCGCAAACTGGTGGAGGGACTCGGCTTCGCGTGCGCCTCGAACCCCCATGCGGGACGCGAGACGCGTGTGGCGCCGGCCTCGGTGCCGCGCAAGCGACTCCTGGTGGTGGGCGGCGGACCGGCCGGTCTGGAACTGGCCGGACTGGCTGCCGAGCGCGGGCACGAGGTCGAACTGTGGGAGGCGCAGAAGCATCTCGGAGGCCAGTTGGCGGTGGCGGCACGCGCACGGTGCAACGCTCACTACGGCGAGTGGATCACCTGGCAGGAACGTCGACTCGAGCGTCTCGGTGTGGTGGTCCAACGGGGTCGTCGTGCTGATGCATCGAGCGTGATGAGCGAGGGCTTCGACGTGGTCGCGGTGGCCACCGGCGCCGTCGCACGGGTCCCCGAGGTGCCGGGGACCGACCTGGCTCACGTCGCCACGGCGGCCGCCGTGCTGCACGGCGATGTGGCGGTGAGCGGCCATGTGGTGGTGATCGCCGAAGACGACCGGGCGGCGCCCCTGGCCGTGGCCGATCACCTGGCCGGTCTGGGTCACCGGGTGACGGTGATCCACCGGACGCCCGCCCCGTCGCCACTGGTCGGGAAGTACACGGTGGGAGCACTGCTGGCTCACCTCGACGAGGCGGGAGTGGACATGCGCTCCATGACGCGGTTGGTCGCCGTGGAACGCGGTCGGCTTCGTCTCGCCAACGTGTACAGCGATCGCGAGTTCACCCTCGAGGGCGTCGACTCCGTCGTGCTCGCCTGTGGGGCGGTCTCGGAGGCCTCGCTGCACGCCGAGTTGAAGCGCCACCACGGAGAGGTCCACCTGCTCGGTGATGCCTTCGCCCCCAGACGGGTCGCTTTCGCCACTCATCAGGCCCTGGAGGTCGCCGACCTCCTGGGAGTCGCCCGACGCTGAACGGGCCGGTCGGGTGCGCTCCGACTCGGGATGACGGCGAGCAGTACTGCGACACTGAGGGGTACACCACGTCGCCGAGGGGAGTCGACGCCATGACCATGTTGAGCACCTACCCACTGTTCCAACAGGCCTACCTGGTCGAGGATCTGGACGAGGCCTGCCATCGGTGGAACACACTGTTCGGGGCGGGTCCCTTCGTGATCACGATGCACCACCGCACGGACCGGTTCACCTACCGGGGGACCGACCACGAGGCCGACGTCTCGTACGCTTTCGGATATCTGCACGACCAGATGATCCAGTTCATCGTTCAGCACGACGACACCCCCTCGATCTACCGGGACATGTACGCCGCGGGTGAGTACGGGTTCCACCACATCGGTGTGTTGGTGAACGACTTCGAGGGTGAGCGCAAGCGCCTGATGGACGCCGGGTTCGAACCCGCCTGCGAGTTGTTCGCCGACGGCGTCAACGCCTCCTACTTCGACACCAGGGACGTGACCGGCGGCTTCACCGAGATCCACGGCGACCCGCCGCACATCTTGGCGGCATTCGCCGGATGGCGGCGCGCCCACGAACTGTGGCGGCAGGGCGATCCCGTCATCGTGCGGCGTTCGGACGGCTCGCAGCGGACCAGGGGCTGAACTGTCGTGACGGCACTGGGCGACGTGTTCCTCACCGGCGACCTGTGGGGGTCCCGTCAGCACGATGCTCCGTTGCGCGACGTCTTTCCCTTCATGCCGGTCGGACAGGCCGTCGACATGGGCGCCGACGAACAGGGTCGGCCCATCATCGATCCCCGGTTGTTCGACTCGGCGGAGTTCCGCCGCAACCCGTATCCCTACTACCGGTTGATGCGGGATCACCATCCCGTCTTCTACGACCGACTGCACAACGCCTACTACGTCACCCGGTACGACGACATCACGACCGGCTACTTCGACGAAGCGGGTTTCAACACCATCCCCAAGGGCTCGTCGTCCGGTGTGCTGGGCAACACGCAGTTGGAGTTGAGCGGCATCGAGCACCGCCGGCGTCGCAACGTGTACGGCCGGCATCTGGTGGGCAAGGCCCTGACCCGGCGGGTCGGCGCCATCCGTCGGTTGGCGACGGAGATGATCGCCGAGTTCGCAGGGCCACGACCGGGTGCGCAGGTGGAGATCGATCCGCTCACCGGCCGACGCACCGTCGAGCTGGCCCGAGTGTTCGCCAACGACTTCCCCATTCGCGTGGTGTGCCAGGTGCTGGGCGTCCCCGACGAGGCGAGGGCCGACTTCTTCTACTGGTACTCCTCGATGATGCTGGGCCTGGGGGGCTCGGACACGCAGCGCCAGGGTGTCGAGGCCCGCCAGCACCTCGAGGACTACATCGAGGAACTGGTCGAGCGCCGCCGCCGCGAGCCGGGATACCTCTACGACGACGACGGTGGGATCATCGGCCCCGACATCATCACCGAGTTGTGCACCTCGGTCATCGACGGCGATGTCATGTCCACAGAGGAGATCACCTCCAATGTGGCACTGGTGGTGGGAGGCGGCGGAGAGACAACCCGTGGTGCCATTCTCAACCTGTGGTATCTGCTGCTGCAGCACCCCGAACAGTTGGCTGCCGTGCTGGCCGACGACGCGCTGTGGGACGCCGCGTTCCACGAGACGCTGCGACACTCCACACCGATCGGCGGCCAGCCGCGGCAGGTCAGCCACGACGTGACGCTGCACGGGGTCACCATCCCGGCGGGCTCCCTGGTGCACATGGTCGATGTGTCCGCCAACCACGACGAGCGGGTGTTCGCCGAGCCGGAGCGCTTCGACGTGTTTCGTCACGACCTCTACTCGGGGAAGATCCTGCGCTCGGGCTACCGCGACGAGGGACGCTGCAGCCACATGGCGTTCGGCGTGGGCCCTCATCTGTGCCCCGGGGCCTGGATCTCTCATCAGGAGACCGTCGAGGGGTCGCGCATGCTCGCCCGGTACCTGGACGACGTGCGGATCGAGGTCGACCGCATGCCCAAGGATCTCGACGGCGTGTCCCTTGCGCCGCTCGGCCTGGGCTCGATGCGGGAGTTGTGGATCTCCTTCGTGCCGCGGCGGGATGTCAACCCGTGACCGGCTGCCCATGGGGAGAGGTCGCTGCGCCGTCGCGGCCCACCGATCCGAGCGGTCTGCGCAGTTACGAGGTGTACCAACGCTTGCGGGTGCACGAAGCCTCGCCGGTCATCCGCCCCCGTCAGTTGTGGAGCGCGGAGTTCCGGGACGATCCGTGGCCGGTGCTGCACGCCGTTCGCGAGCACACACCGTGCTATCGGGACTGGATCGGCAACGCCTTCTGGGTGACCCGCTACGACGACGTGACCTCGGTGTTCGTGGACGACGCCAACTTCGAGACCCGTACGCGCCGGTGGTCCATGGAACTCGCCCATCGGGGACGGGATCGTCGCCACGAGATCCCGGTGACGGGGGCGGAGACCCGGCGGATCGACGGGGCCGTCGAGGCCGTGACGGCGCGGGTGCTCGACGCCGTCGACCGCACCCGCCCCGTCGACCTGGTGAGGGAGGTGCTGGCACCCATCGCCTACGACCTGGTGGCGGAGGCGGCCGACATTCCCGCCGTCGACCGTTCATGGTTCGTGCGGACCCTGTTACGGGTGGGGCGGGGAACGGCCTGGGACCCCCGCTGGCTGGACGATGCACGCCAGGCCTTCGACGATCTGTCCCGTTACGCCCAGGAGCTGCTCGAGGCGCGGCGCCATGGCGACGGCGACGACGTGGTCTGCGCCATCGCTCGTCAGGCGGCACGGGAAGCGCCGGCGACCGGTGACGACGTGGCCGCCACCTGGTGCGAGACCGATCACGACACCCTCGTGGGGTCGCTGGCCAATCTGTGGAGCCTGTTGCTGGCCCATCCCGACGAGTTGGCCCGCCTCGGGGACGACCGCCGTCTGTGGAAGCTGGCCTGGCTCGAGGCGCTTCGGCATTCGCCGCCGCTCATGACGGCGTCCCGGTGGACGCGCCACGAGGTCGAGCGCTTCGGCATGCTGATCCCCGCCGGAGCACTGGTGCTGTGCTCGGTGGGTGCTGCCAACCGTGATCCGCGCCAGTTCGCCGACCCCGACGAGTTCCGACCCGGCCGGAAAGACCTGTGCCAGCGGGAGGCGCGGGGCCAGTACCGTGCCGACGGCCTGGCATCGACCATCTCACCGGGCACCGGGGCTCCGTCACGGTTTCCCGCCGTGCCCGAGGATCGCCCCCGCTCGCGTTTCGCTCTCGTACGCGACACGGCAGTGACGGTGTCGCGACAGGTGTGGTCGTGGGCGGGTTCGCTGAGCTCGACGGTGCAACCCGTGCCCGGACCCCGGGCGGTCACCGACGGTGGCGTGCGCATGTGCTGGTCGCTACCGGTCCACGTGGGGGAGAGGGGTGCTCGATGACCGTAGATCTGGACGCCGACGCCACCGGTACCACAGCAGTGATCGAGCGCGTCGTGGGGCATCTGCCCGATGTTGCGATCGCCCTCGACGCGGCTCATCGGGCGGCGTGGGACGCCGTCGAGTCTCGGCTGCTCGAACTGTGCCGCGTGCGCGCAGCGCAGCTCATCGGCTGCGAGGCCGAGGCCGAGGCCCGCACGCCCGGTTGCGGCCTGGCCGCCGACGACTACGCGCATATCGCTCAGTGGCCCACGGCGGCCTGTTTCGACGCGCGCGACCGGGCGGTACTGGCCTGGTGCGAGCACTACGTCATCGACGTGGCCTCCCTGACCGATGAGCAGGTGGAGAACGTGAAGAGGTTCCTCGGCGACGACGGTGTGGTCGATCTGACGAACGCTTTCCTGGTGATCGAACAACGGCAGCGCCTGCGCACCCTGTGGGAGCGGCTGGGCCTGGGGAGAGGAGACCGATCATGAGTCGTCCGGGGGAACGCCAGGCGCGCATCGCGCCGGGTAGGCGGGGCAATGAGGTGCTCCGCAGGTCGCTCGGTGCCTGGCAGGCGGCCGTGGTGAGGCTGGAGGCACTGGACCCGCAGACGACGGAGATGGTGCGACTGCGGTGCGCCGACCATCACGACTGCCACACTTGACGCTCGGTGCGCCTGGCAGTTGCCGGGAGTCGCGTGATCTCCGAAACCGAGGCGGCACGTGCCCTGGACCCACGAGGTCAGGGGTTGGCCCCGCGCCACGCCGTGGCGATCGCCGTGGCGATGGCGCTGATGACCCGCCCCGGTGACCTCGGCGACGACGAGGTGGCCGCAGCCCGTACGACGTTCGGCGAGGCCGAGTTGCTCGAACTCACGCTCGACACGATGAAGTGGAACGCCCAGAAGGCGACCGTCGCCCTCGGCGTCGACGTCGAGGTGCGACCGGGGGAACTGACCGATCTGGTCTTCGACGCCGAGGGAAACTGGGTGCGGCCGCGCTGATCCGAGCGGATCGGACGACGGTATTGCATTACAGTTGTGATGAAACGGCGGGGTCGATCAGATCCCTCGATGCGAGTGGGGAGCAGCATGAGCCGGGAACGCCTGATCCAGATGGCCAAGGAGAGCCTGGCGCACAACAAGGCCGGCACCGCACCGCTGACCGACCGCATCACGACCCTTCCGGCCAGCAACTACTTCGACCGGGCGCGTTGGGAGCGGGAGATGGAGTTGATCTTCCGACGGATTCCGTTGGCCCTGGCGCTGACGGCAGAACTGCGCGAAGCCAATGCCTACAAGGCGATGGACGTGGCTGGTATGCCGGTGCTGCTCAGCCGTGGTGCCGACGGTGCCGTGCGAGCGTTCGTCAACATGTGCAGCCACCGCGGTGCGCAGTTGGTGGAGGAGGGGGCGGGTTCGGCCCGGCGTTTCACCTGCCCGTACCACGCCTGGGTGTACGACCAGACGGGTGACCTGGTGGGCGTGTTCAAGCAGGCCGACTTCGGCGAACTCGACACGTCGTGTCTGGGGCTGACCGCATTGCCCGTAGCCGAACGAGCGGGCATCATCTGGGTGATCCTGTCGCCCCACTCGACCGTGGACGTCGACGCCTTCCTGGCGGGATACGACGAACTGCTTGCGTTCCACCGCTTCGCCGAGGCGTACCACTACGGACGGCGAATCTTGCACGGACCCAACTGGAAGATCGCCTTCGACGGATACGTCGACTTCTACCACCTTCCGGTCCTGCACAAGAACACCTTCGGGCCCGACATGTCGCCCGATGCGGTGTTCCATCGTGTCGGGCCGCATCAACGCGTCACCGGACCGCGCCAGCGTTGGGACCGGCTCGAGCACCTGCCCGAGGACGAGTGGCCGCTCGAGCAGTTGACCAGTGGTGTGTGGAGCATCTTCCCGCACGGCTCGATCGCAGGGTTCGAGGTGGCGGGTCGACGGATCTACCAGATCGCTCGGTTGTTCCCCGGCCCGACCCCCGAGACGTCGATCACACATCTCGACTTCGTCTCGCTCACGCCCCCGGATGACGAGTTCACTGCACTCGTCGAGAAGCAGATCGAGTTCCTGGTGCATGTCGTCCAGGACGAGGACTACGCGACGGGTCTGAAGATCCAGAAGACGCTGGCGACAGGGACGCGGCCCGAGTTGTTCTTCGGTCGTAACGAGGGGGGCGCACAGTACGTCCACGGCTGGATCGAAAAGATCCTCGAAACCTCCGACGACCAACTGAACGCGCTGTTCACGTCGGGGTTCGACCCCACCCGAGCGTCCTGAAGGCGCCAGGGCCACCGCCCACCGATCAGGCCTCGAGGCCCCGGGCCCAGCGCAGCGAGCGTCGCAGCAGTTCGTAGTAGGCCGGCTGCTCCCATGAGCAACGCTCGATGCGGGGGTAGTAGTCGAGCACCGGCACCATGTCGTAGTGGCCCCGGCAGTGACCGAGGGTGTTGTACAGCACGGACCCGTCACCCAGGGGCCTCAGGTACATGATCGGGTGGAACCCGTCGCCCGACGTCCAGTCGGACTCGACGAAGCCCTTGGCCGTACCCGTCCACGTCGTGTGAAGCAGCGTCGTGAGCAGGTCGCGGTCGTGGTATTCGCTCAGGTACAACTCGTCGTCGGTGTCGAAGGGTTCGATGCCCGCCACCAGCCAGTGCTGGTGGTCGGTGACCTCCGCGCGGTATGGCTGAATGGGTGGATGGGCCACGAACTGGCTGCCCAGCGTCTGGGCCCACAGTGGGAACACGCGCGGCGCGTCGACGCCGTTGGGTCCACCCAGGTCCAACGCCGAGTTGGTGCCGTGGAGGGCCACCCAGCGCCCGCCGCCTTCCACCCAGGTGCGGATCGCTTGCTGGGCTTCGGTCGAGGGCCGAACATCGCAGGTGTAGCTCACCAGGATGGCTCCACGGGCGATCGCAGCGGTGTCCTCGTAGTCGGGTTGGACCCGCACCCGGAACTCGTCGTGCTCGGCCAGCAGCGTGAGCAGTTGCAGCCGTGCGAAGTCGATGTCGTGGTACTTGCCGCCCGCCACCAGGGTGACGTCGATGCGGCGGCCGGGTTCGGCGGCCATCAGTAGTCGACCCGCTTGAGGAACCCGCCGTCCACCGTCAGGTTCACACCATTGATATGCCGGGCCCGAGCCGACGCCAAGAACGCCACCGCGTCAGCCACGTCCTGAGCCACACCCATGTGCCTACCAGGATGCGCCG
>Ga0169931_10005333_pt1 | contig 19624 bp, 22 predicted proteins | sample Kivu_15m_20L_FD_129675 | JGI IMG/M metagenome (GOLD analysis project Ga0169931, IMG submission 129675) | Freshwater microbial communities from Lake Kivu, Western Province, Rwanda to study Microbial Dark Matter (Phase II) - Kivu_15m_20L... | ecosystem: Environmental > Aquatic > Freshwater > Lake... | reverse complement strand
GGGGGGGGGGGGGGGGGTCTTACTTTTTTTAACAGTTGTGAAGTAAAATCGGGATGTAGGAAGATCGTGTTGAAAAGAAACGTAATGGCGTATTCCTCGCATTATCAAGAAAAGATAGCACCATCGTAGTTTCCTTGTTAGTGAAAATTGTTGTCAGAATAGTATAGATGAGTGTTTGACTATTGGATATGCTCAGAGAGTATCATGATATGGAATCCAGAAAGAGCCATCATCAACGAGAAATTTGAGTTAGTAGAAGGCCGTTTAGGTGCTTGCTACAGTCATGTAGAAGAAAGTGTCATAAGGATAACTATAAAAACATTCATTCATAGTCCACTAGAAATGGTTGAAGGAAGAGTAAGCGTTCCAGTAAAGCGATTAGAAGAATTAGGAAACGTTGTTGAGTTTATCCTGCTTGCTCCGGATACTGTATTTCTGACATCACAATATCGCCGTGGAAGGCACTGGTATTGTAGTACATGAGTGAGAGTTCAAAGTATTTCAATCGACCGACAACCCACGTCGACGAAGCTCCGGTAAAACACTGTGGCTTTTTGAAACATTAGGACTATCAATCTTAAACGGGGTAGTATTCCATAACTAAGACTCTGGACAAAGCATATGCACCCGAAACAATGCTCGACACGTCTATGTAGAAACTTGCTAGTATATTCCATTTTCAAGACGTATCCTTCGGGAACATTAATTTTTTGTTCCGATTCTTGCCACAACCATTTTAAAGACCACATGGATTATTAGAATAAAATATACCTCTTCTTGTTATAAAGCTCCAACAAATGTCTTGTAATGTTTGCACAAATGATTACTAATAGCTACAGTATCATCCAAAACATCAAACCCAGAAACTGAAGAATAAACAAAAACTATACGAAGAGGACAAGATTTCTGTGTTTTCTTGTTTTGATAAGTGAAATCCTTCACCTAAGCGTTCTCCTCAGCAGCATGAGAATAACAATCATCCATCGCGGTCATGGTACTAAATAAATTGTTCATACCGTTTACCTGAGTGATGAGGGTCTGTGACTGACTGGAGCGTTTGTCAATTTTCTCCTTATTAGCAATGATAACACGAGACGGATTCCTCTTTACGCTACGATGGACCACGATAAAGTCATCGTCAATGATGGAAACATCCACAGGAGGAGACCTCATAATGGGGAGAGGGAACAGGAAGGTAAGATGAAATTAAATCAGATCCAATCAGGGCTGTTGTGTTCAAGAACTATTGGATTCCATGAAAGATTAAGGTTGATTTCACCTAGGACAAAAATATCAATATGCTAATCCTACTTACCTTGAAAGAAATCACTTAATTAACTCGGTTTTGTCACCTCCATAATTAAAGCGAGTTCCTTTCAAGGCAAGTAAATTGATAGATTGATATGTTTGTCCTCAGTGAGATCAAAATTTTCTATGGAATCTTTTCTCATCACATTTCTTCGTCACAACAGCCTGAAGGAACCTACTTTAAATTTATCATCCCGCCACCTATCCCTATCAGATCTGATGAAGTTTCCACCGTTGACGATGACTTTATCGCTGTCTATCATATCGTGAAGAAGAATCCGTCTCGTGCTATCACTGGTAGTGAAGAGAAGATTGACAAAAGTCCCAGTCCGTCACAGACTGTCTTTACTCAGGTAAGTGATACTGAAAAATTCATTCTTCCTTGGCCTCATACGATGATGGCTATGTTCGTGCGGACGAAGAAAAGGTAAAGGATTTCTCGTTCCGGAACAAGAAGACCCAGAAATCTTCATCTTTCCATAAAGTTAATATTGATCCCACCGTTTCTTGCAGGAGGTTTGGATGATACTGTTGTTATTCCATTCTTCGGTACAAAAAGTACATTACAACAGTGTTCGAGTTTAATTACAAGAAGAGAGAGAAGAATCATATATCGTCTTAAGATTCACAACAGCGTGGCGCCTATCTCAATACCAAGCAAGGTAATAATGATGGAGGTATACCCTAGAGGAAACAGATCGTGATGATGTGGCGGAAACAAAAGTTGCGAACTGTGTTTTTACCGAAGATGATATGCCGGAGATAGAAAAAAAGGTTTGATGATGATGAATCTCACAGTATACTGACCTCTGGTTCAGCCGAAAGAAATATAATGATGCATTTCAATATAAATCTGTTTCGAGAACTGTCGAAATCGCCTATTTACTCCTGACCTTATTTTCTTAACTTTTGTCTTCTGGAGTCCAAGTGTCAAGTTGAGATAGACATTCTTTCAGGGAGAGGTGATGACGATGTTGGCGCGAAAGTTGATGGATCTAAATCTCTATCGTCTGATAAGATTAATTCTTTAAATCCGCCCATGCTGGTTCCAAAATATTAGTAGACCACCAACCTGATTCGCCTTGATTCCTGAACGAGATTCAACGAACGACAGATGGGCAGAACACTGCCTCCTTGTAGAAAATGAATGGCATCCCACCCGTTTCTATTGTTTACCATCCTTCATTAAACAATCACTACGGTGATCCTCTAGTACGAGTGACCAATACCGCTATTCATGACTCGTTGAATATCCATAAAAACAAATAGAAAGACATGTGACTTGACGATTGATCTTAATTCAGGGGAACAAGAGCACCTCAACACGACCGTACGGGTGGGTCAACACCATATATCATTGTTCTCTATCCAAGCATGGAATTGTACCTATGACAGTCAATAAGGAAATCGGACAAAGAATGTTATCGATTACTCATCGGGAGACTCAGTCAGTGGTATAAAGCAACAGAAAGACTCCATAAACAACCCTTCTGCTCAACCTTTCGTCAAGCGCACCATCTATTGATGAGCAATATCATTACCAATGATATTGATATAGCTCAGTGCATGTAAATTTCTGACTAGGATACTCGTCGTAACTGATATAAGTTTCTGTGTTTGGATGCTATAATATGGCTAAGGATCAAAATACGGTGCGGATCAGTTGCTTTCAACATGGACATATCTCCCTGGAATACGATTACAAGGGTATCCACCAGCAAAATGCGCGCTTTCTCTTATCAATCTAGTAGCAATATGTCCTCGTGGAAGAGTTGTGGTATCATATGCATGCAGTCGATCGTCTTCAGTGCGTCTAGCTTCAAGCAAGTACTTTACCGAAACCCAACATATTTTTTGTCGATAACCTGTTGAGCTTTAAATCGTCGCAAATCCTAAGTGTTTCTTACATGAATATATTTTCACTGATAGCCCAGTTTGCACTGTCCATCAACGTATGATTTCGATTACTTCGTCCGGTAGTCCAGCTCCATCGCTTTTGTGTCATAGTCATGGTCCAAGTTCGAAACCGTCACTCACTCGAATCTCTCTTCATACACAATTTACATTAAAACCCACAGGGCCGCTCGAAATCTCTTTATGTCGCCATTGGTCATGATGACGATGATCTTCTCTAGTACGAGCAAGACAATAATTGCCTCCTGGAACATAGTTGCTACCTCTGATTCATAGCTCGGTGAGTAGCCATAAAACATAAATAGGTGAGTTGATGAATGAAATGAATTAGGTGAAACAAGTACGTCGAAACGACCCAACGGGTGGGTCTACACCAAATATCATTACCATCTATCAAAGTATGGCCTTGTTTCAATGGGAGTGATTGTCAAAATTTCATCGGAACGGTAGCGTTGGAAATCGGACGTAGAATTATATCGATCAATCATCGGGACACTGAGACAGTGGTTATAAAGCAACAGAAAGATCCCATAAAAAAGTCTGCTGCACAACCCTCCGTCATACCGACCACCTATATCATGAACAAAAACATCAACTATTTTATCATTCTAGTTTTACATTGATTATAAAAATACTGAGGCCTCGGCTAGATTCGGCGGAATTTCTAGCTAGGATTCTCATCGAGAGTAACTGATATGAGTTCTGCGCTCTGTTAGGATGTTTCAGCCTCATCAAGGATCAAAATACGGCGTGGAGCAGCCGCTTTTAATGCAGACCTCTTGATAGAATACGACTAGAAAACCAACCACGAACACCGAGCAAGATGCTTGCTTTCACTTTACTATTCAATAGCCATGTGTCACATGCGTGTAGTCGATGCTCTTCAGCGTGTCGCGTTTTAAGCAGGTCTTATGGTGGAGCGTTTCGAACATTATAAACTGCAATATGATATTGGTCGAACACCCGTGGTGTTTCGCCTCTGAATACCCTATTAGTATTTCATCATCACTAAGTACGACATTATCGTCTTCTCCATCCGCGCATTACTATCATCACATCCTGTTTGTATATGTTTCTTGGAGCCTTCGGAGATCACCCGTCTGTTCACGTCCGATAGCTTCAAAAAAAGAAAGAAGAATCTAATATACAATCGTTTTGAGATTCACATCGCCTATCTCAATAAAAGCAAGGTGATAATGATGGAGGTTTACCCTAGATGAAGCAGATCGTGATGATATGATGGATATGAATACTGAGAGCTGTCTTTTTACTGAAGATGTGACGATAAACCCTCACAGTATTATGTCGTGTGGTTATCGAAACTCCAAACAATGTACTCGATCGTTGAGGTGGAGTCGCTGCTCATATTGGTAAAGTGAAATATTTTCGTAGAATATTTTTCCAGGAGGCGATTATGAACGGCCGACTGATATCATAATGCATTTCAGCAACTGTCGTCACGGACTGTCCATCGCCACTTTACTCCATGCCTCATTTTCTTAACTTTTATCTGCTGAGGCGGTAGTCTCAATATAACTGACAGAAATTCTTTCAGCTAGAGCCGAAACATGAAGATATGGACACGGAAGTTGATGGATCCGAATCACTATCGTTATTCAGATTTATTCTTAAAATCAGGTGATGTTGATTCCAGAAAAACCAGTATCTAGACCCATACAAATGCATACAGGTGACTTGACGATTGCTCTGATTCATGGTGAGACAATAGTACGTCGACACATTCATACGGGTGAATCTACACCATATATCATCGTTCTCTATCCAAGCATGGCATTGTTCCTATAATAGACATAAGCGTGGGTAGCATGGAAAATCGGACCAAGAATGTTATCGATTACTCATCGGAAGACTAAGTCAGTGGGTTAAAGCAACAGAAAGACTCCATAAACAAGCCTTCTGCTCAACCTTCCGTCGAGCCCACTATCTATATGATGAACAATATCATAACCAATTATATTGCTATAGCTTGCTGTATATAATCTCAGCGACTAATAACATATCTAATAAGCTGACTAGTCATTCAACTTTATTAATGCTCCTGTAGGAGCGATCACGGATATTTAGATCGAAGTACATTTAGTGAATGGTCGTCCCTGGACTGTATACCACACCCAGACAGACATGCATTTTGAACCAGGTACAAATAGCACTGCACTCAAATGTTGCATGGAATTATGTTAGTTTCATTGTGCTATTCAAAGCGACATGACACTTCTCATCCCTATGTTTTGTACTGAGTGATACCCTGTTAAGTAGTGCCCGTGCTTCTACATTTTGGACTGGTTCCCTTTTATTTAACAGCGTGTGTACCACGGCACTTGGTAGGCCTTAGATCATCATCTCTAGCTTGGCTTTATAGTTTGAGGGTTGAATCGGAGACGCGTTATGGTCATCATCCACTTACATGGAAGATATTTTCCGTAAGAATAAAAATAATGCCTAGCTTACAAATGCACTTTAAAAACGTACCATAATAAATCCGGCAGCTGATAGGACGATGGTAGATAAAAGTTAGCAGCTTGTCATATATGCTAGTCATCCCCCCTTTTTTTACACACCAATAAGCCTATACGTAAACCATTCACCAAGCCAACCGAAAATCATCTCAGAATCCATCGCCAACGCCGAGATATCAGGAAAACATGGAAACATTCGTCAAGCCGACCCACTATCCGTTCGCTCAGTCAGTGAATGTGATATTGCAAATACAGGTAATATGAAATTTTGATGGCTGGCTGGAAAGAGGTGTGTGTCCTCGGTGGACGGTAGAAAGGTTCGGACGCTGCTAGAGAGGATATCCTACTGTAGGATACGGTTGGGTCTATAGTATCCAACGTAAGCTGGGTGAACTGTGTCTACTTTATCTATGTTGTGTGAAGAACGATCAAATTGAGAACAGTACGTAGCTACATACTACATAAATACAGTATAAAAGTAAAACGTGGAACGCAGCGTGCGCCAAAAAAAATCCTTGTTCGACCCCGTCTCTCTCTCTCACGGGGGTCAGATTCTATTTATCATCACCCGATCTGAGAGTACTGTTGTTATAAATAATAAATACATCCTAGTCAAGAAGGATTCGATAGAGTCCCAAATATCTTTCTGATTATTTTTGATCATTTGGGAAAATCCAACCAACCACCCAAACAAACAAACAGAAAAGTAAAGAAAAACCATGTCCAATAAAACACCAAGTAATAATGGCTATGATACATCCTCTCATCGTGTTGTAGTATTATGCTTACCATCTTCCCGATTCATACGAAGACTACTGATTCTACTCCTACTTTCTTCAGCACATGCTGAAATAAAAGAATATGATTTTTCATTAACAGCCTCTTCCAACTTTGTACATTATTATTCAGGATATCTCGTATCACCAGGAACAATTGATTTAGGACGTGTACAATTAAAAAGTTCCATGGGTGGTCTTGACAATACGAGACGTGCTCGTCATACTTATATTCATCAACGTCGTCGCCGTGCCTTGAAAAAGAATCGGCGTAAAGATGATGACGATGATGACGATGACGATGACGATGATGACGATGATGATGAAGTTGTAGATGATGATAAAGTTAAATCGACTTTAGAAGATTTAGGTATTGACTTGGATGAAGATGATGATGATAAAGTGAATGGAGATGATACAGTCGAAACGTTTATTCAATCCTTGGATAAAAATTCTACAGATGCACAAACTCCATCTACCCATGGTGATGAAACCAATCATGATACTTCTACCTCGGATCCATCATCATCATCAACAACAACAAAAGATTCATCGTCTACTGAATCTCAAGCGAATACAAGTACACAAGTTTTTGTTACACAAAAAGTACATACTACCACGGTACGTTTTGTCAAAATAAAGGATTGTAATATATATACATATACTTTTTAAAAATCTATTTATAAATCTTACATCTCATATTTTTTTCAAAAGGTGGATATTGTTTTATTTCATGAACCATCCACTTGTTCTAGACAACGGAATGGATGTGATTGGACAAAATTAGGTATTGGTAAAAAAGATACCTTTGGAAGTGTACGTTGGTGTTGTTCAGAAGCGACTGCAATACTTGGTTTTTGTAATGCTACTTCATCCAGTTTAGAATTTGGACGTATGATTATTGATGAAAGTATATTTCAAGGACAACGTCGTATTATTCATATTCCATCCACCGAGGATTCATCCTCCTTTTCTATTTCTATACCCAATCCAGTTATGGATGTCAAAGAACAAAGTGGGAAGTATATTTTAGCTTTTGGGAATTGTAATGATTACGGAAGAGATGTATCTATTGTTGGAACCCAAGAATGGAAAAGTTCATATGGATACTTGCCAGGTGATTTGATTGATTTATGGTATTTCTTTATGATACTTATGATTGTGTATATTGCACTATTCCTATGGTATGGTGTGAGTATGAGAATTTATAAGGATTCATCTATTGGTATCCAAAGTTATATCCTTGGAACGATTGGTCTCTCTGCACTGGAAATGATTTGTCGATCCACCGATTACATTTTATGGAATCAAAGTGGTTTACGATCTTATCCTGCTGTCTTTGTTTGTACGTTTTTAATGATATGGAGTATATATTCTTGAAACACAGAGCTTGTGTTTTATGTTGCTCTTGTGATTGCTTAACATCATCGTTTCATTTTTTTTGACTTGTTTGCTTTCTATGTAGGGATATCTATTGGAGTATTAAAAGATGCTATATCAAGATGTCTTGTTCTCATGGTAGCACTTGGCTGGGGCGTTATACGAGATACTCTTTCCCAGTTGAAGAAGGTTATTTTCCTTGGTTTCCTATATTCAATTTTTTCCTTGGCACAAGAAATTGCAGGCGTTTTGTTTGTCAAGGACTTGTACACCACGGACCTTCATCATGAAGAGCGATTGTATGATATGTATCGTATCCTCGATTTTGTCGTTCAGCTTATTAATGTCGTATTCTACTATTGGATCTTGTATGCTTTGACTGGAACTATGCAGTACTTGTCGAACATGGGTCAAACACGTAAATTGGGCAGGTACCTTCGTTTCCGATGTATTCTTCTTCTATCTCTTCTTTTGGCTATTGTTACAGTCTTGTTTGGAGTTGCTGAAACCAACGACATAGCTGTTGTCCCGGATAATTTTGTTTGGATATACGATGCTTTGTGGGAGTTTAATTATGCCATAATTTTATTTGCCATTTCCGTATTGTGGCGTCCGAATCCCAGTGCAAGGGAGTACGCGGTTGCCATGGAGATTCCGATCGGTGGTGATATCGAATTTGATGCATCCATCGGCCGAGGCTTTCATGATGATGATGATGACGACGACTTATATGATGAAGATAATAAGACAGCACCAACGCAGAATAGATCAGGTCGGACAAAGTTGGAACTGAGTTAGGGGTTGCGTCTGCACAAATAACATTTGTGTTCGCTGAAAACGCGTTAAAATAAAGTCTATAGTATTATAAAATATGCAGACTAATGTTACATTTCTACAAGAGATATGACCATTTTCCGATATCATGAAATGCATAGGAACGAATGTGTAGAAAGCATAGGCAATAATAGAATAATCTTCAAATAAACGGGGCATTATGACAACCAGTAAAATTTAAGCTCGCTCTCCACGGATGCGGCGAGCAAGTTGAATATCCTTAGGCATGATGGTCACACGCTTGGCGTGGATAGCGCACAAGTTGGTATCCTCAAACAATCCAACCAAGTAAGCCTCAGAGGCCTCCTGAAGGGCGAGGACAGCAGTAGACTGAAAACGGAGATCTGTTTTGAAGTCCTGGGCAATCTCACGAACCAAGCGCTGGAAAGGCTGTTAAAGCGCACCATAGGAATGGAATTTTGAAGTTAGTCATGAGCATGAAAGTTAGGACGATTAGAACGGTGACTGAAGCTTATATTTTTGATAGACTTACAGCCTTACGAATGAGCAAATCCGTTGACTTTTGGTATTTGCGAATCTCACGGAGCGCAACTGTTCCAGGGCGGTAACGATGTGGCTTCTTGACACCACCAGCAGTAGGAGCGGATTTGCGGGCAGCCTGAACGAGATCAATAAAAGAAAGTAGTTGAGTTGAATTTTCAAAGCGATTACAGACTGAGCCATGCATGAATAGGAATTTCAATATGTCACTTACCTTTGTTGCAAGCTATAGATGAAAATAAAGTCATTTTATCAAAATAATGAGTATGGTAGTATTGAAAATAGAAAAGAGGAATGATGGTTATGGGATGAAAGTACGGTCGTGAAAAAAAAACGGTAATGCGTTGAACGTAGTACTCATTGTACGTAATGCATGACCGATTTTTACCACTCCGTTGATACAAGCAAGTACTGAAAAAACAACATCGACACCGAGAAATCGAGATCAACCACCACCTTCAATATCTCCTTTCCGCAACTTATCAAAACCAATGACTTACCGCCTTACGAGGAGCTTTGCCTCCTGTACTTTTGCGAGCGGTTTGTTTAGTGCGAGCCATGTTTGTTTGAAAAATATCCTAAGAGCAACCGTGAGTAAAAAAACGGTATTGTGTGATATGCGCAAATGGAGAAAAAATGAATCGCACGATGCGTAGACAAAAAAAATCTCATCAACGACATGGAGCATCGGAAATCGGAAAATCATATATCTCCAGCCTCCAGCCTCATAAGTACTGTACTACGGAACTAGTACTATTACGTATGTATAGCTCTAGCTCGATTTTCTGGCTCGTGTATTCGTTTACTGTATGTACATACATGTCCCTAGAGTAGCCTCTCTAGAGATAACAAATTGATCAATACAATCCTATCTGGAAACAAAACTGACAGTCTGCCTACATCATGAGCTTCTTTACTGTTTACCAAGAAAAAATGTTGATTCGTTAAATCAAGATTCCACACTCTCATTGAAAATCCACAAGCACAACCGAACTCCATGAGCGTTAGCTTCTTCATTTTCAATTAGGGTTTCGATGTTGCAGGCTTAAAGGCATATGCGCTTCAAAGCGGACCATATATTTTAGGACCTATGGATTGAAGATTTTTGCGCCTGGTATGCGAAGAATCAGAAGCTATACCGTAAAGTATATTGAAATCTTGTCTGTAGATTGAAAATGCGGCAGAAGCTGAACAAAATAGGATGGCATGATCGAGGCACATCTCGTTCCGGAAAGGTAATGCCGGGCTTACTGTAAAGATGTAATATATTGAAATCAGACATTCTTTATTTGATTAATGACCAATATTGAAAAAAGATAGCGATTCAAGGTTTTCGCAGAACCATTCAAGATGCTTAAAAGTAGATCTGGAAAGATGGACCCATCGTACTTTTGATGTACATCTGGCCAATATTCTGCCATTGCTTCTTAAGCAAGGATGCCAAGAAGTTAGCAGCAAGCTGAGTATTGACAATAATTTCTTGTTTATCCATGTCAACATTTCCGATAGCCACGTTCAAACACATGACCTTCTTCAACTGGAACTTAATAGTAGCCTTTAACTCATCAATCTTCTCCTGCATGTCTTCATCGTTGGCCAGCCTAAAATAAACGGGAGACAAAATGAAACAATGATTTCAAGGAACATGAAACAGACACAGAGAAAATGATATGATATACGTACAAGGTAGGGAACTTTCCAGCCTTGGTCAAACCAGGACCCAAGATACGAGGGATTTGCTTAATCATGTTATCCGAGGCAATAAAGAAGTCATACTTCTTGGCCAACTTACGAATAAGTTTCTTATTCTTGTTGAGCTTTTTCAAGTCCTCAATGTTTTGATGATCAATCCCAATACGATCGGCTTGTTCACAATGGACTGCACTACCCAGAACACAACAAGCCAGTTTCGGACGAGGGATTACGGGTAAACGAAACGTTCCCGAGAAACGTTTATCACGCTGAGGATCATAGTTTTTCAACGTAATTTGAAGTTCAATCGTTTCCACGAAACCACGTTTTTTCCCCTTTACTTCTTTACCAATCCTCGTAATAGACTCGCCGGAGGAGAAGGCAAGAATGTCGATAATCGCCTTGTCAAGAAGAGCTGAGTTAAGCTTGTTGGCCATGCTGGATGAATGAAAGGGATTTCAAGTTATCGAGGACGAGACTGTTGGGTTTATTTCCCGAGTATTGAAGGGGCGAATGTAGTAATTTACACTCTATGTAAAAGAAGGCAAAAAGCATCGCGATGAGAGGATTTGGGATGATGAAACAGGGTTTACCACTTACTACAATCGATTTTGTCAGTACATTTCTACATACGAAAGGAACAAAACGATCAAACAGTTTACAACAACACAACAACACTATCCATAACAAACGGAAACGATACCGTACATCACATTATTCCATGTACAAGGAAAATGAGATGTATATAGAAATTCATATCGGTACAGATATCCTAGGATAGGAAGTCATTGTAATCAAGAGACTCATGGGGATGAAAACATCACGTACCTGCTCGCGAAAATAAAATGAGCCAATTGGAACATACGGGTATTGCAGAGTCGTCCTTTCGTACAGTATCCTACATACTTGTCGTCCGTGAATCTGTTGGGGCTGGGGGTGGGGCCTTTGATGTCCTATGTATCCTACGTACGTACCGTGACCGTCCGTTCATCGAGCCCATGTCACGACTCATTTGGAGAGGATTGACGTTTACATTTACATGTTTTACATTCTCCATGCTCCATGCTCCTCCTCCTCTGACATTACCATCAAACCTAAAAAGGAATCTACAACAGTTCAACTATTGTTCTATAATTGTAACTAGTTCTAAAAGGCTCATCCTCTCCAGTAAAAGACTTATCGTTTGATGCTCGTATTAGTTAGAAATAATCTTCTACAGTAATAAGTAACTACTCGACATGCAAGAATCATCAACCAATCATCAGGAAAATTATCAGCCATCATCAGCCTTATTCTGTGCAATGGGTTCCGAAGATACATTTCTCACCGATGAAGAAATCTTATCTCAATTACAATCGTTTCTCAAAGCTATGGGTCCGAGAGAAGAGGTACTGATTGTTCCACCCGATTATACACGATTCCATTCTCAAGCTGGAAAGATCACACGATGGATATGTGAATTATATCATTTCATACCCAAGGAAGACCAACATGAGGATCACGATGATATAGTCACTCTCCAAACAAGTAGTAATAATAATAGTGCGATAAGTACTCCACAAAAGATTGAAATTCTACCAGCTCTAGGAACACATCATCCCATGACATACACCCAAATTACAAATATGTTTGGTAATGCCTTGGCAAGGAAAAGTCCATCTCCATTCTTAGTACATGATTGGAGAAATGACGTTGTTACAATCGGACATGTCCCATCATCCATGGTAAAGGAAGCAACGTATGGATTACTTGAACAAGAGTGGCCAGCTCAATTAAATCATCATGTATGGTCAAAACGATTTGACAAGTATTGTAACAAGAAGTCACCACTCGTCATATCTATTGGACAAGTTGTACCACATGAAGTTATGGGTATGGCTAATTATAATAAAAATTTATTCGTTGGTGTAGGTGGAGTGGAAGCCATTAATTTATCTCATTTTATTGGTGCTGTCCATGGTATGGAAAATATGATGGGACAAAGTCAAAATCCTTTACGTTCCATATTAAATTATGCAAGTGAAATGTATTTAGAAAATCAAATAGATGTATGGTATATACTCACTGTCATTGGTCGGAACTCGAATACCCATGAATTGGGTATACAAGGATTTTATATTGGAAGGAATATTGAATGCTATAATTTGGCTTGTGAATTAAGTCTCAAGGTGAACTTTATACAGTTAGAGTATCCACCCACGAAGATGATTGTTTACTTGGATCCAGATGAATTTCATTCTACTTGGTTAGGAAACAAGGTACGATTTATATACATATTTCTATATAGTAAAGATGATATGCCTTTCATCGAGTAAATCCTCATTTGTTTACGGTATTTCTGTTTGGATATTGGCCTCTCTTCTGCTTTCATAAATACAGGCTATTTATAGAACTCGTATGGCTATAGCAGATGGAGGGGATCTTATCATTCTAGCACCTGGTGTTAGGAGGTTCGGAGAAGATGATGAGATAGATACGCTTATACGGAGGTTTGGATACAAGGGTACACCCCAAACGATGGAAAGTATGAGACATAGTCATGAACTGCAAAAGAATTTGTCCGCCGCAGCTCATTTAATACATGGAAGTTCAGAGGGGCGATTTAAAATTATCTATTGTCCAGGGTACCTGTCTAAAGAAGAAATTGAAAATGTAGGATTTGAGTATAGGAATTTAGATGACGTGTTGAGACAATATGATATTGCACATTTAAATAATGGTTGGAATGTAGGAACCAACGACGATGGATCGATCGATGAATTTTACTTCATTCGTAATCCAGCTCTTGGTTTATGGTCCTTGAAGGATCGATCCATGAAGAAATAGTACGAGTTCCTTATGATTAAATACGAGTTCATCTATACATTAAATCGAAATAGCATCACATCACCTTCTTTTACAACATAATCTTTTCCCTCACTTCTATATACCCCTTTACTCTTTGCTTCCACTTCACTACCCGCTGCAACAAGATCCTGATAAGAAACACACTCTGCGCGAATAAAGCCTCTTTCGAAATCCCCGTGAATGACACCTGCTGCTCTCGGAGCTGTCCACCCCTTTCGTATAGTCCATGCTCGTGTTTCTGTTTCACCCGAAGTAAAATACGTTTGCAGTTGTAAGATATCATATACTTCTCTGACAAGTTTCCGTAAACCACAATCGTCAATAGAAACCCCTAGAGATGATAAGAAATCAACCTTATCTTCATAGGATAGTTCGATTAATTCGGATTCTACCTGTGCTGAAACAACTACTACTTTAGATCCATCCGATGCTGCCATAACTTTGAGCCTTTCTACCATTTCATTTCCCGTACCCAATTGAGAATCTTGTACATTCGCTGCATAAATCATCTTCTTTCTGGTTAAAAGTCCTAGCGATTTGATGGCTAAGTCTTCATCTTCAGTTAATACAGCATTCCGGGCTGGTTCGTTATTGAGTAATACTTTTTCTACTTTTTCCAACGCGGGTAATTCTGCTGGATTATTCTTTGCGGACTTGACTTCTTTCCTAGCTCGTTCTATTCTTTTTTCTACTTGGGCTAAATCTGCCAAGGCTAATTCTAAGTTGATGAGCTCCGCATCACGGATGGGATCTACAGTCCCATCTACATGGATAACATTTTCATCTTCAAAACATCGTACCACATGCACAATAGCATCACATTGTCGAATTGTGGCTAAGAACTGATTTCCTAAACCTTCTCCTTTGGATGCACCCTTAACAAGTCCAGCTACATCAACAAATTCAAGTGTCGCTGGTACTACTTTAACTGATTTATTAATTTTTCCCAAGACTTCAAGACGTGGATCTGGTACTTCAACTACACCAGTGTTTGGTTCAATGGTACAAAATGGATCTAAGAAATAGATTTTTATCAAGGATGGGATTAGATATTTGAGATGATTGGGAGGGATGTAGGAAAAGAAAAAGTAACGTACAATTGGCAGCTTCCGCAGAAAATGATTCAGTTAAAGCATTAAATAAAGTAGATTTTCCAACATTGGGTAAGCCAACAATGGCTGTTTGGAGTTTCATACTGAGTTTACATGACGATGAGTAGTACGCATTTCGATGTCGAATCCTACTACTTGGGTGCGTCCGTGTAAAGGATGAAGTGAAAGAAAAGGCAAACACACTTGTAGCTGGACCTCGCCAACATGTTACAGCCATAAAACTTAACATTAGGTCTGATATCTTCTTCATTTAGATGTAAGATATGAGTAATGTATTTGAAACGTAGAAAATAATGTTCACTTTCACATTACATTTGGTTGTTGATCGATGTTGGTGGTTTTGAAGGTGCGTCATCATCATCATTTTCATCAGACATCGGACGCCCGCGGAAATTCACCCTTCAACCCTTCAGTAGGTAGCCTACCAGGCAAGGCGGTCTGGATTGATCGCGGTGGCCCGGGTGGCCCGGAACGCCCGGTTAGAGAGTATGTACTATGTACGGTACCTACCGGTATACGGCGGCTACGGAGGACAAATTCTTGCATTCTTTACGGTTTCTCATTACTAGATCACGTATGTAAGCTACACGAATCTTCGGAAAACAAGAATAAATTCAACGCGAATTGTACGACTTTCTCCCTCGATCAAAGAAAGAAACTTGGTCTAAGAGGAAACCTTCCATCGTTGCATCCGATACTCTATGCTATACTAAACTACTTGTCAACCCGAAGCCAACAGTAAAAACCCCAAAAAGAGAGTGGAACCTTTATCATTTTTCAAAAGCAATTTTTTAGACATGTTATGTATGTAGAAAAATTTAAAGGTCGCCGTTGTATTCGTAACCCATCACTCTCTTTCTCGATCTTTCGTCCCGCATCCATCCTCGTCCTACTATATAACTCTCTATCACATGGAGGCACAGGATGCAAGTATCCGATTTCTTCAAAGCACGCGTCCACCAATTACAACAAGTACTGGATCTTCAAGTCGGAATGTCGTAGATAAGTTTGGTTCCATCTTATCAGAAATTACACTTTTCTTTGTTCTTTTTGGTATGGCGGGTACTATCGAGGCGCAGAAATTACGTCGGCAACTAAAGAAGGTTTCAGCTATATCAACAGGCCTACTTATGCAATTTTTAGTCATGCCTGCTTTAGGATATGCCTCCGTGGTTATTTTTAGTAAAGAAGGATTGACCTACGCACAAAGTATTACCTTGATCATTGTTTGTTCAAGTCCAGGTGGGAGCTTTAGTAATTTATGGTGTTCCCTTTTTAATGCAGACTTGGCTCTATCTGTGGCCATGACATCCTTCTCTTCGTTTTTGGGTATTGGGGCCTTACCCGCCAATATTGCACTGTATACCTTTATTGCACGTTACAGTGGTATTGTTCCAAATGTGGGTGGGAATATTACAAAAAGTGTGAACTTTAAAAGTCTTGCTACATCCTTGGGGTTATTGATTGCGGGTGTAACATTGGGGCTCTTATTTAGTTACAAGCTAGGACGACGATTTCGACGAGTCGCACATGTGATTGGTTCAATCAGTGGAGTTATACTTATAGCATTGTCTGCTGTCTTTGCTTCTGTGGGAAAAAGAGGAGGATCGAAACCTTGGAATCAAAAATTAGGCTTCTATGCTGGAGTGGGGTTTCCAGGTGTAACCGGGATTATAGTCGCTGTGTTGATTTCCTCTGTGTTATGTAAACTTCAGAAACCGGACGTGATAACAATCGCGGTGGAATCAGCTTTTCAAAATATTGCTATAGCAGCATCTGCTGCGTTTAATATCTTTCAAACCAAGGATGAAAGAGCCCAAGCCTTATGCGTTCCCGTTATTTATGGTGGCTTTGTGACAATTTCTACTTCTATTTTTTGTTTGATTGCATGGAAATTGGGATGGTCCAAAGCTCCTCGGAATGTTTCTTTTCTTCGTTTTATTACAACATCTTATGAACTGGAGACGACAGAAGATATGGATGATCACATGACTCTATATGCATTTTTCAACCACTCCTACGGACAAAAGAGAGGTTTGAATCCCTTTCAGCGCTTCAAACGAAGCAGTAACATTCATATACCCGTCTTAAAAAAGTCCGATACAGTGGATAATATCGACTCATTTTCACCCTTGTCAAGAATGACTACAATGAATTTCCCTTCGCTACCATCTTTTTCAAACATGGATTCTCCAAATAATACACGTGGATCTACGATAGATATGACTGACTATTTCTTTCATTTTCTGGCAGAAACAGAGGTTACAAAAGATGAGACGCTGTACATGCGGCAAGTCACATTTGATGAATCCTTGGAGGAGATCAATGTAGATGAAAACCTCAATCAACAAGATTTAGAGAAGCAACCTGACTTTGTAGCAGTGGATGAGGAGAAGGACCATCCCATGAAAAATAAGCGAGTAAGTATATGTTCTCCCGAGTCACAATATGAAGATGATCCTAAACTTTACGTACGGATAGATTCAAATTACCATGATGAAATCGTTGATTGGTGGAATTATGATAACGAATATAAAAAACCGTAACTTCGGTTGATGAAAAATTTCAAACAGCGCGTGTTTGTTAATTAAAATCAAAATCTAAATTTCAAAAAAATCATAGCAGCGGGGTGGGACATGTTGATTGTAAATATAATTCAATGTAATAATCAAAGTAAATTTATAGTCTAATGATGCGATGGGTGCACTGGATTCGTCTCTGGATAATTTCCAGACGTAGTTCAAACAACAGTCTATTACCGAACCATTACATTGAGATCAATGTGACACGACAATTATTCAATCAACTGACTCGTATAGAGCAGGAGCAAAGTAAACTTTCAAAAGAGTTGCTGCTGATGGATCATAGATTGGAGACAGCACTTGATACAATGAGGGATCTTTTCAAGAAAATCAGTTCGGTGGATATGAAATCATCGTGTCTTAGTCAGGAGACGCCCCAATTGTCTGATGAGTTAATGTCGAATTCTCAAGCCAATGACACTACATGCAGCAACTGCTATCGAAAAACACGACCCATGGATTCATATACATTAGATGAAATGGAACTTTACCGACCGGGTAGCGATTTTTATATGATCTCAAATTCGTATAAAATTCAGCTTCCAGACACAGCATGGAAAAGGAAATGTAAGCTAGCTATTCTTATATCGTCCGGTCCTAATTCAGGATCTGAAATTATTGCTGAGATTGTCCATTCACTACTTGGGATAATTGACGTATCCTTTCGTGGCTCAGCTTTTTGGAATTTCCATGCTCATTCAAATATGAAGATGGATCAAGCTTTACTTTGGTTAAATAAGTTTCATACATGGCTTCATAGTTTGAGACGAGGGGACATTGTCGTTTTACGTACTCCGTTTTATCAAGAAGATGGGAATGCTGCAAGACAAGTATGTCAAAACTTCTTTATCATCAACAGTCTGCAGTCCTTAGAAAATATGGCTCTATTGCACCGTTTTTCTGCTATAGATCATCTTGGAAATCAGATTGATCCGGTAGACGATAAGAATACACTGGATATTCTACGTCAAATGTTGTCACATCAACGAAGATGGAAGGAAGATTCTAATTTGACCATTTCAGTAAAGGGACTTCAAAATATTCGTTATGTCGCAGAGATTCTTTGTCAAGAGTTGATTCGAACGATCTTGGGCTTTACAAATATATGTAATGATACAACTCCTATGAACAAGTTGCAGGTAGGAAATGAAAGTATCCAAGAGTCATACCAACACCTGTTGGGGGAAGAGGATCGATTACGCAAGATTCAAAATGAAGTTGTGGATCAAGAGACTATGAAAGCTTTCTTGAATCAAGTTCAATCTAACTTTTATCAATGGATAGTTACAGAAAGTCCAATATGAACAAAAAGGCGAATCTACAGCAAACTTGAGTGGATGCTATAGAATGCTTAGAATTAAACAATGGTTTTAAAAATAACATTATCCAAACAGAAAAATGATCCTTCCACTCATATATATATAGAAAAATATAAAGACCTGTATGAAAAAGATTCATTCAATTCTTTCTTTTTTTTCCACTCCATGTTGAACTATTCTTTTTTTTTAATGATGTCCAATCTTCCAATTGGCAAAGTTTTCTACCGCAGCATCACTCAGCTTATCTCCAGTCTTGGCTAAAACTGCAAAAACGTCTGCTACAGCTTTATCATGTTGTTCCTTGGTAAGCTTTTGTGCAGGTGTTAATTCCGCGGTTGCCTTGGATGCATTTTCCTTGGCTTTTCGTGCAACATAGGCTTCATGTTCCTTGGCACGAATATATTTATCTTCCTCCACTTTTTCCTTTATATATGAAATAGGTATTCAAATGATCAATTTCGAAAGGACATGAAGTTAATTAATTATGGAGATATGTGTACTCTTGTGCGATAACAATCGATACTGTATGTACCTTTCTGTTCCAATCACCTCCAGCAGACAACATTCGTGTACCATGAATTACCAAAGCTGAACGGGGGATACTAGATCGAATAGCTGATAGACGAGTTACAACAGATATCATTGTGGAAATTCGGTGGGATGAGTAAGTTTGAAGGAAGATGATACTTGGAGAAGCGACAGTACGTTATAATAGGTGCACTCTCTAGAGAGACCAGAGAGAGCGGAGCGAAATCGGTTCTCGTCGTCCTCCGCCCTCTGCTCGCAGGAAGACGTAGAGTCCTTAGGTGGGTACTTACACTCACTCTACGTACGTACCCAGTAGCGTATCACTAGCGCGCAATGAGCGCGGAGTGAACAAGC
>Ga0169931_10005331_pt1 | contig 19627 bp, 22 predicted proteins | sample Kivu_15m_20L_FD_129675 | JGI IMG/M metagenome (GOLD analysis project Ga0169931, IMG submission 129675) | Freshwater microbial communities from Lake Kivu, Western Province, Rwanda to study Microbial Dark Matter (Phase II) - Kivu_15m_20L... | ecosystem: Environmental > Aquatic > Freshwater > Lake... | reverse complement strand
CCCTATTATAAACAGATTATTAATAGAATATTAATTTTAGTTATAGTTTTAGTTTATTTCTCTTTTTTATAAAATTTACTAAAATTGTTTTAGATTTGATAAATTAGAAATTAAAATATAATTTAATTACAACTGTCCAAACCAGTAATTAAGTTTACTCTGTAATAGGAAATCTAAATCTCGATTCATAAAAATCAAGTAGCATCAGTAGATAATTTTTCTTCATCAAATCTTTGTCAATTGTGCTATTCAAGGGTTTTATTCCATCTTTTTTTCTTACCATCCATTCTATTTCTAACATGACTCTGCCATCTTCATTTTTAAAGCATCTAATTATTCTCATTGGAGTGTCTGAGGAAATATTACCTTCAGGATCAGAACCGATGGAAAATTCTGATTCGTCATCTAGCGAGAATTGAGGTTCAACAAAATTTACGCCTTTTTCTTTATTTATTTTCTCCTCAAATTCATAAACTAGATGCTTGACATTCTTCAAGTGGTTCAAAGGCTCCCATGTGTTGGTTTCTTCTGGCCAACCGAGCCATTTCACAAAATATTCGACTCTGCCGTCAGGAAGCATACGCTTGTCTCTAATCTCCTCAGCTTCAAAATAATCTCCATCTTTGTAAGAAATCTTTTTGTATTTAAGCTTTACTTTAACTTCTCCAGGGCACTTCTTATTTCCGACGCTGTGCTTAATTTTTTTCTTTCCCATTTAATAGCAAATTTTATAAAATTCTTATATTTAAAATTTGTGTTAAAATTTAAAATTTAAAAATAAAATCGAAATATTTTTGGAATTTCTAAATGAATTAAGTAAATTAAATTACCCAATTAAAATTCCTTTTTGATTTATAATTAAAGTAATGAAAAATTTTACTATCTTATTTGATACTATTTAACACAATGATCTTACTTTTCTATAAAATTTCCTAATTTCTTTAAGTTATTTTATTTAATAAATATTTATTTATTATAATTTTAAAATGCTCAACCTCAACTTGATCTGCAAGAATCAAAATAAAAAAATTTTATCCTATTTAAAATCGAATATACTCAAGGATACCTTCTATTCACAATCATCCAAATTTTATCATCCAGTAAGAGAGCTAATGGAAAAGAAAACTGCAACATTTTATTCAGATCCAAATCAAATTGGTGAACAAATAGTCAGAATAGTCAGTCTTCATGATAAATGCAAAGATCCTTCAAAAGTTACAATGGGAGCTACTTTCGAAGAGATTGGATTAGACTCGCTTGACTTTGTAGAGATAATTTCAGAAGTAGAATACGAATTCGGATACGATTTCGGACCTAGCGATTGGGAACAATTTATTACAATCAATGACATAGCACAATTTATGGCAAGAGATTATTTTGCTCAAAAACATTAAAATAAATAGAAAATTAATTATTTAATAAACAAGGATGAATAAAATGATTTTAAAGTCGAGTTTTATAATAGATTTAAATATACATTAGTCAAAATAAAATAATTTATATTTTTAAATATGGTTAATTATCATTCAATCATTAAGTCATTAAATTACATCTCTTTATTATCTATCTATTACTGTTTTATTTTTATCCTCAGATTCCTTAAATAATGAGCAGATATGGTCAGTTAGGATGTAGTTGAACTCATGAAGGAGCTCTTTATATCCTGGATACAAGTTGCAATCAATTAGGTAATATTCCTTGTTAACATAATCATATAGAAAATCAAGGCCGAATAAAGAAGTTTCAGAGAAATTTCTAAAGCATTTGCTAATTTTGAGCATGTAGTCCATATTTACCAATTCTTTGAATTTGTCGTTTTTGTATAATTTTTCCCTAATCATAAATGATAATTATTATTATATTAATTACCAGAATGTAACGAAGTCGTGTGATAACAATTCATCAGTTGCTATCCTGTAATAACCTAACTTGTATTCTTCAAATTTCTGCAATAGTTCATCACATACATCAGGAAGCGAGGGACGGAAGTAGCTGTATCCTCTGTTATTAGCAAAATAAATCTTAATAACATATCCTCCGTGATTGACATAGGTTTGTATGACAAGATCAACATCTAACAAGGGTTGATAAATTAAACGAGTAGGTAAGATTTATTATAATTTTTATTTTACTTTTTTCTATACCCGTTGCGAAATTTTTCATAAACTCGACGTAATTCTTTATTCCTTCCTCAGAACAAATTGTAATCATCATATGATTAAATTCTTTTTTCGGCCCCGTGTATTTAATTATAATAGGAAGTTTCAATTCATTAACTGCTAAAAATTCTTTAAACTGTTTTTCCTCAAGAACTTCCGTTAGATTTACAGAATAACATTTTGGTAATCTTACATTCATCCCTGATTCTTCGTTGATTCTTTTAACCTCCTCGCTTTGACAGAATTCTTGCAGAAAGAGAATCATTTTATGTCTCTTTAAAAATGAATCCAAGTTTTTCAAAGAATTTATGAAGATAATATTCTTATTTAATTCTGATAATTCGTTAAATTTGTGGATGAGTTTTTTTAAATACTGTGTATCTTGTTTTTCATTTAATTTAATGAGAATAGAGTTAAACTTCCCGTTAAGAGAAAAATCTAAATCTTCTTCGTCCTCTTCCAAATATAGAGACCCTACATATGAGCTAAATAAAACTCTTTCATTTGAGTTGAAATGCTTAGCGCGCAAGTATTCTAATTTTTTGAAGAAAAATCTATAAAACACCAAAACTCTGATGGGATTCAATTCTTGTAGTAAATCTTCAAGTTGTTTATTATTAGAATTTTTTCCAACAATTTTGCAGTTAGCTGATTTTATTATGTCAAAATAATTTTTAATTTCATGAAAAACAAACACCGAGAAATTGAAAAATCTTCCTTGTGATTTAAGGAGTTGTAAATTGTCCTTGTTGAGTTTGTAAAAGGGGCTCTTTTTAAACAAAAATGTTAGAGAAGTAAAAAGATAGTGCGTCAAGTAAACTGTCCAACAACCCTTATGATGAAACTGAAGAAGTCTCTCGAGATTATAATCGAAACAAACAAAGCTTTTGGGTGAGTGGGAAACATAGGAATTCAGTTCTATATCGTTTGATAATTTCTGAGTGAAAAAGGAATTTAATTTAGATGCCTTCAAAATTTTATGTTCGAGATAAATAGATAAAGGTTCATCATAAATAAGGAAAATTCTGTTTCCGTTGTCTGTAATTTTCTTGGCGATTTCTTCCTCAAGTAGCATAAGTTCTTTGGGATTGAATTCGTAATTGTGAAGATCCAAATGGAACTGTTTGAGAATCTCCTCTTCAAGTTTAACAGAGAATTCCTCTAGATTAAAAATACAAGAATCTGATTTGAATTGATATGAAATATCGTAGCATAAGTCTCGAGCTTTTTCTAAAGAATCTTCTAAACATCCCGTGTTTTTCAAAATAAACTCTAAGATTTCAGAGTAAGATGTAAATTTATCATGTATTTTAGCATAAATTTGATTCAGTCCTTCGTATAAAATAATATTAAGATCATTTAATGATTTCGTCTCCATTTAATTAAAATCTAAAAAATTTTTAAATTTACTTGTAAATAATCATAAATAATTACATTTATCTTATAGCAAGAAACAATGAAAATCAATTTTTTTAAATTTAAATTTCACAACTTTTCATCTTTAGTTAAATCAACATACGTAAAACAAGACGAGATAAAATTAAAACTAAAAAAGTTAAAATCGTTCATGGAACTTTTCAATTCCCCCGACGTGGAAAAAGAAATAAATTTGAGTGACTTAAAAATATTATTCACACTTTTTAGAGATTGTCAAAATCTAATCGAAAACAATTTTTTCCTTACGGAGAATTTCAGAAAACAAATAAACACAATCATAAAATTTAACAAGAGCGTAGAAGCCAATTACGATTTAACAAAGCATTTATATCACAAACTTCAATTTGAAAGGAACGAATATATTTTCAAAAGTTTGTTAGGAAATATGTTCAGTCTTATAAAAAAAACAGACGAAGATAATTTGACAATACAATATTTTCCTTATTTCAGTATGAATCTGAAATCTACTGATCCTAATTTAATAACGAAATCAGAGCTATTACTATCTACTTTTCAGACATTTACAAAGGAATTGAACTTGAATGAAAATTACAAAGGCCTATCTTCGGAATATCTCGCCACGTATTTTAACATCTTCCCAAAGATAGGAGTGGATATCACTGAATCTGCTTCTTTCAAATTTCATTCGGAATTGATCATTAAAGAGAAACTTTACGATTTGACTAAATCCGATTCGAGTTTAAATGTAGAATATCTGGAGTTTTTTCAAAATTTTAAGAATTTTTGTTCTTTCCTTAATTTTAGAGACATAATTGAAATAAATAAAAAAATAAAAGAAAATTTCAAAAATCTGATGGAAAGAGAGAACGAATTATCTGAACAAGCAGATAGTAAATATCAGTATGGAGATGAATTAAGTGCGAACGCTAAAGCAAACGCGGTCGCGATTTATAAAGATACTACTAAATTTCCTCCTTCGATGAATTTGAGATACGACGAAATTTACAAAATTTTAATTACCTACAAAGATGATAGGTGTTTAGTTAATCTATGTGAAGTAATTTTACATTCCAAGTTGAAATATCACACCTGCCCAGCTAATATCATGATCGACATCATAGGAATCTATCTAAATCATATTCCAATGAACAAAACTATCTTACATTTTATCGCATTTAACTGCATTGAACATTTAAACAACAGAGTAACAAAATATTCCTTCGAAAAGGACTTCGTTCTGTTCTATGGTGTGATTTGTAATTTTTCATTTCTAGCCCAAAATTCAGAGACAGTCATAGAATTTTTCGAAGAATTTAAGTCTACTTTATTCCATAACAGATTTATTAATATATTTGAAAAAGACTTGGGAACTTTATCAAATAGATCCCTTGTGGAAATAAGAAATTTTCATGATTCGTTAAAAAACACAAATCACTATCACTTCGACAAATCATTTGCAAAATTTTTAGACAACACAATAAATTTATCATCACAAATTGTTAATATATTAATATAAAAAGAAAATAAAATTTTATTAAAATTTCAGTAAATTTATAATAACTTAATCCTGAGCCCTTTTTAAATAATTGTCAGTCCCATAATCATCTAAAATGTTTTTATTAATTAAAACTCTATCAATAGGTTCTAAGTCAGCAACATTTGCCTTTTTATTGTCTTTTAGTATCATGTTGACTTCCTCTTTTTTGATATCGACTTGAGTGTATACGTTATAGACATCGAGTAACTTTATAATTTTTTGTGGGAGGCCAAGCTTAGAATTAAGAGTGTTTCTTTTTCTGACAAGTTCATGGAGTAGTCCCGAAATACTTCCGTTGAAAAGTATACTCAATGCATTGGTGAAGTAATCGATCATCGCACAAGATCCGACAATCAAAACTAAGTTTAGATAAAATCTTCCGCTAGCAAATGCTACTGCCATCGTTCCATTTGACGACATAATCGTAGAGTAGTGTATGTAGATGATAAATGCGAAGTAAAAAAGCCATGAAAGTACGACTATTACAGCCCAACTTACCCATGTGTGATATTTTTGAATAATCAAAATTCTACAGCTGACAATCTAAAATAAGAGAATTTTAACAAATATAATATTACAAATATAATATTAGTGTATAGTAGCACTGAGAAATACCAAATGTCTCCATTATTTCCGTAAGAGTCTATTGCAGCATTTCCTACGCCATGCACTAAAAACATGAAATTCAAAATTCCATGGATTATCCCGCGACATAATGATAACACAAACGAAGTCTTTGTAAAAATCGGATTCTCTTTAGTCTCTTTGTATAAAAATGGCAGAGATAACTCAATAATTTCTCCGTCATCAGGCTTTACATCAAAATCACTGACTGCTCTTACTCCTAATGGAAAAGCAGTAAGTATAAGATTGTAGATTGTAATGAACCAGTCGTCTATGATTGTCTGGCCTGAGCAATTTGTAAAGAAAGCGAAATAAAAGTGATTTATTGTAAATACGAAGTTTTTGTAGAAAAAGTAGAGAACCATTTCAGCTATACGGAAATAATTTGTTCTTCCGTGGAATAATAGTAACCTTCTAAGAATCCTAAATTCTCCTATAGCATAGTCTGAAGATTGCACTGCCTGCATACCTTCTTCACCAAATAATCCAATTCCTAATTTGTAAATTTAAATTTATAGCTTAATTACCTATGTGGGCCTCCATAATCATTGGGACATCATTACCACCATCACCTATTGACAAAGTAATAGATGATTTATCATACTCTTTCATAATTCTTACAACTTCTGATTTTTGCAATGCGGTTACTCTACAGCAAATGACTGAGGCAGCTCCGTGAGCAACTTCCAGGAAAAGATTTATTTCTTCTTTTTTCATTAATATTTGACCAAGAGCCACTGCGTTTACTAAAATACCATAGGGAGGTAATTTCGGAAGATTAGAATTATTTTCTTTAAAATATGAAAAGGCTTTTATGAGTTTGTCTAGTTTGTCATCTCCTTCACCGCTGATTTTGAATAATTTCATATCCCTTGAAATAAGGTTTGTATTTAGACCGATGTTATAGGCTGTGTCCATTTTATCTCCAGTCAGCATCCATATTTTTATTCCGGCAAGCCTTAAATCTCTTATGGTCTCAGGTACCTGCTCCTGTAATTTATCTTCGACTATAGTTGCTCCAATCATATATAAATCTCTTTCCATTTCGTCTTCTAAACTGGCAATCTTTTCATCTCTTTTCGCATCATTACTAACTGTGACTTCTTCCATTCTAGATTTCCATTCGTTATAGTCTTTTTCTTCGATAACCTTCATTCCTACGAATAGTGTACGATAACCTTGAGAGGAAAAATAATCAACATAATATCTTGCTTGGCTTAAAAATTCTTTTTTAGAGGAAGATGATATTCTAGATTCCTCGTTAGCATTACCCATAAAAACAGAATCTGCTCCTTTCATGTATAGTTTTATTAAATTTCCTTCGCGGACAATTACAGACAGTCTCTTTCTATCTGAAGTAAATTTAAAGCACTCCAATAATTCATAGGTATTTTCCTTATCTCCTATTTTAACACACTTTACTGAAGTTGTAGGTGCCTTTAGTAATTCATACCCTTGAAGGTAGGCTGAATTTACTAATTCAATATCATCAGGTGATGATCCAAAATATTCTTTACGTCCATCCTCACTTTCATGGATAGAACATTGATTACATAGGGCGAGGGATTTCCAAAATTCCTCGATGACATTTTCTTCATTCCTCATATCCAATTTAACATTAGGGTTCGTTCTGCTTTTAATTTCAAAATTTTTGTATACAGTTTTATTAAAATTCGATCTATTTTCTACTGAAAAAGATTTTGCATAAATAGGGTGGATATCCATTTCTTCTTCAGATAAAGGTTTAACTTGATTGCCATTCAATTTTTCAGGATAGTATCTATAGCATACATCTCCTATGACACAATATTTGAACATCATCTTATTGCATGTAAGTGTTCCTGTCTTGTCACTAAAAATAAAATTTATCTGTCCTAATTCTTCGTTAAGTGAGACACTTCCAGGTTTAATAAAAACTTTTCTGACATGTGAATATCCTTCAGCGTCAACAGAAAGTAAATAACCCTGAACGATTTTTATAATTTCTAATGAAATAATCAAAGATATAGGAATCATAGTGTTTAGAAGTAATATATAACTAAAATAAGTAACAACACCCTCAACAAGTAAATTTGCAATTTGATACATATACGGATTGATCCCGATGTTTCTTTTATAATATACTCCATATACTCCTGCGCAAATTATACAAAAGCAACTTTGTAGAATGAGTACAGCTATCAACATTTTTGACATTAGACTTTCTAAGCGTGAGTACTTCATTCTTGCTGGTTTTGAATTTAGTAATAATTTTGTTTTATGCCCAGTAAATACGACAATTCCAATTATCCATGCTGTATTCTTTAAAATTGCTCCTTTATAAAGCAGCTGGTCATTATTAACTGAAGCTAATCGCTTTTCAGAATCATCGGTATATTCGCTGAATTTGATTTCCATGGTAGCGGTTATATTTGTTAATTGATAATTTGGTGGTGAACAAAATACCTTACCTTCAGCTTTAAAATTACTACTGTAATTCATTTCATCATCTGTATTTTGTTTAGAAAATTTTCCAGCAGTTGATTTGGGAGAAATTTTTTGTTTGAGTGTTTTCTCTCCATCGAGGGTGCCGGTTTCAATGTAGGCTAATCCTTCTTTTAAATTAGAATCAACTAGGATCAAGTCGGCAGGGAATACATTATTTTGCTTTACTAATACGATTTCACCTATATGAAGATTCCCACTCTTCTCTTTCATCCACTGATTGTCTCTGTATACTGTAACTTCCATGTTGTTTTGCATTTTATCATATTTATATCTGGCGATATCTTCAATCGCCTCTCTAATCAAAGAAACGCAGAGAACTACAGCTAAGGGAGCCCATGCTGTAGCTGCAGATAGTGGCGATATGTAAGGAATGCTTTGGATGATTGCTATAATTAGAAAGTAAATGTTAGCCAATCTGAAAAATTGAAAAAGAAGTGCCTTAGGTAGAAAAATGAAAATGTTATATTTTGTTGTGCTAATCCTGTTTGTTTTGTGTCTGTAGTTTTGCTTGTTAAGTAAATTGTTGTCTATGTTAAATTCGTGACTCAATTCACTTCCTTTACGTGTCTCACTTTGAGGAGTTATTTTTTCAGTTTTCGTTTCGGTTCTATTAACCATTTAAGATTATGTAATTAATTTTTTAATGTATTAACATATGACTATGTAGATACATTGAATTAAATAAAAATCATTTTATTAATTTTAGTCAATATTTATTTTGATTAAATTAGTGTTTTATTGTTCTTAATAAATAGAGAAAATAAAAAATGTTTACTACTATGTTAGGAAAAGGATTAAACAAATTTATGAATTTTTTAAAGAAAGGTAGTTTGGATGGAATCAAAATAATAAGAAAAGATGATGTAGACCTTCCTAAAATCCAGAATGAAAATTCGAATCTCAGAGAAACACAAAAAGGCAAACGAGATAGGTCTACAGGTTCTAATGAGGATTCCTTCGATAAAAACGATTTACGTTTTACTCCCTATATAACAGATAGTCCAAAGGAAAACAGAATTCACCTAAGGAAAATGATGTTACATGATTTAAAAAATCGGTACAATCACTTCAATGAACTATGCAAATTTTATTTGAACCCTTTGAAAGATGCAAAAGAAAAAATGTATTCGAGTAGAAATGAATTTACTTATTCACAACAGAATGCTGCAGAAGAAGCCTTAATTCCTAACAAAATTAAAAATAGAATTTTTCAATTTCAAAAACCCGCGAATAATCCAATAGAGGATAGAATTAATTCTCTTCAACTTAATAATATTGATGCATTCTTTGTCTCTGTGTTAGACGGACATGGGGGAGATTTTGTGGCGGAATATGCAAATAATCTTTTACCTTTAAAATTAGAAGAAAGATTAAAAAATATTGGAGATTTCAATATAACAGACGAAATTTTGAAAGATGCATTAACATATGCATTTGATGAAGTGGTAAGTATAAATTATATCTTATAATATGAATATTTTTCAAAATTTTATTAGGAAAAAGATTATTATCGGCTTGCTCTAGATAAGTTTGAAAACGGTGATTACAAATACGCATTTATTGGAAGCTGTGTGTTGTGTATTGTGGTTTATGGAAATCATATATATGTTGCTAACTGCGGAGATAGTAAAGCAAAGCTTTTCAGAAGAGGGGAATTCAAAGGAGATTCGTCAAAACTTATCCCTATTAAGATTTCGAATCTTCATAATGCTGGAAATTTTGAAGAACAGAAGAAACTCAGAGCCAAATTTAAAAATGAAAAGGATATCATCGTTGATAAAAATACTGCAAGCTATGTGAAAGGCAGATTGCAACCTACAAAAACAATAGGGGATTTGTTTTTGAAGCATAAGAAATTCAACGAGCCCCTAGAGATTCAAAACGAAACTACATTAAAATATTATAGGAAATTTATTCCTAATTTTTCCGGTCCCTACATCGACCATTTTCCTGAAATTCTGACATTCGAATTAACCGGGAATGATGAATTTATTGTTTTAGGAAGTGACGGTCTTTGGGACTGGTTGGATGGTTTTGAAGTAGCTGAAATTTTAAATAAATTTTGTAATGATAAATCTAAAATGTTACATGAATTGTCAACTAAGGCGCTATTCAAAGCATCAAGTAAAGTAGGAATGAATATAGAAGAACTTAAACAAATTCCTATCAGTGCTAGGAGAACTGTTTATGACGATATTTCTATTATTCTAGTAGATTTAAAAAATCAAGTTGCCAAAAGTACCAAAATAACATCTTGAGGCAATTATGTTTAATACTTCAATAAGATGAAATCTCTTTTACTTTTTGAGAAGAATTCTAAATTATATATAAGTATGCAAGTAATAGAATAGGTAGTAAATAATGCCGAGCATGTAAAGTTTATTAAATAAAATAAAATAAAATTATATTAATTTTTCTCTCACTAAAAAATTCAATAAGATTATTTTACCATATTTAAAGTAGATTTACAAAGTTTATCAAAATTATTAGAATCCTTTATTTGATCTATAATATCTGGATTATATGTAATAAATTAATTATTAAATGAATTATGATGACTTCCACCAAAAAACTACTATGCCTAACCTTTTCGAAAAACTAAAATTAGAAACTCTTTATCACATTATAAGCTACATAAGCCAATTAGAAAATTCTCTTATCATTATTAAAATAAACAGAAAATTTTCTAAAATTATACAAAAATTATTAAAAAAAGACGGAAAAATAAGTTCATGTTTGAAAGAATTAAGAAGCCACATAAAACAACCAGATACGTATAAATATATGGTCCAAAATCACTGTTCAGTTCTTGAAGAATCTTTGAGTAAAATAAAATCTAATTTCACTCCATTTACATTTTATCGCAGCATTTATTTTCTTTCAAGTGTAATTTTTAAAGATCTTCAAAATTTAGATCTACATAAATTAAACATGGGGGAAGACGGTATTTTGCTTTTGGTTTCTTTGATTAGAAATTCAACAACTCTACAACTTTTAAATTTATCATATAACAACATAAGTGATGAAGGGTGTCAGCATTTAGCTCTGCCTTTGCAAATTAACAACTCTCTACAAATTTTGAGTTTGGAATGTAATGCGATTACAGATATCGGATTAAGGTATCTCAGTTGGTCATTGATAAGAAATAAAAGTATGAAAATAATAAAATTTGCATTGAATTTGGTAAGTTTTGAAGGATTGAAAGATTTGGCTGATTTGATTGATAAAAACATCGCAATAATTAAATTTCAAGTGATTGATTTTAAGTTTAATAATGTCGTTATAAAAGATGAATCATTTATTAAATATTTTAGGCAATGTAAAATAACAAATTGAATTTACATTTTAAAAATATTATATTCCCTAATATAATTTAATTTATTCAATCTTTTAAAGTAACGAATCTATGACGAATTTATAAATTTATTATAATAATTTGAAAAATTAATAAATATTATTATTTAAGGATAATGACGAAAATCATCGATAAGATAAATGAAAAACTAAAAAATAACGATATTTGGTACTCCTTCGAATATTTCCCCCCTAAGACTGAGGGAGGTATAGAAAACTTACTAGAAAGAGTTGAAAGAATGTCACAACTTAATCCTTTATGGGTAGATATGACATGGTAATTTCTTAAAATTTTAATTGTTATTTAAGGGGTGCTGGAGGTACCACGTCAGAATCAACTTTGTTTTTGACTTCTTACATTCAGAATTATATCGGATTGGATGTTCTTATGCACCTCACATGTAGATGTTTATCCAAAGAGAAAATTGATGCTACTTTAGAAGAAGCTAAGAATAATGGGATAGTAAATTTATTGTGTCTTAGAGGAGACCCCCCTCATGGAATCAAAGAATATGATAGTTCAAAAGATTATTTTCAATATGCCGAAGATTTGGTCAAGTATGTAAGGGAGATGTACGGGGACTATTTTAGTATATGCGTTGCAGGATATCCAGCTACTCATGTAGAATCTAAATCAAAAGAGGAAGATTTATATTATTTAAAAAGAAAAGTAGATGCTGGTGCTGATTTCATTATTACACAATTATTTTATGATCCTGATGAATATTTAGATTATGTTAAGGATTGTAGAAATTTTGGAATAAATGTACCGATTCTCCCTGGTTTACTTCCTGTACAGAATTACAATTCGTTTAAAAGAATCACTGATCTTTGCAGAATTAAAATTCCGAAGGAGTTACAAGAAAAACTTGAAAAAATTAGAAACGATGATGAGAAAGTTAAGGAATGTGGTGTTGAGAACTGTTATTCCATCTGTAAAAAATTGTTAGAAAATGGTGTTAATGGAATACATTTTTACACTATGAATTTAGAAAAATCTGTCAATGATATTCTTAAAAAATTAGACTTGAAAATACCTCCCAAAATAAGAGAGCTTCCTTGGAAAAAAGTCACAAATCCTAAAAGAGTTACAGAGAACGTCCGGCCTATATTTTGGAAAAATAATTCTAAAAGTTATCTTAGTAAAACATGGTACTGGGATGAATTCCCAAATGGTATTTGGGGAGATTCTAGAAGTCCAGCATTTGGTAATCTAACAGATCATTTTCTCTCATTCTGCAAGGATTACATTCCCTCAAAAGATTCAACAAAAAAAATAAAACAGCTCAAAAAAATGTGGGGAGACAAAATATCTAATCTTGACGATATAAGCACAGTATTCCTTAACTACATCGATGGAAATATTAAAAAATTACCCTGGTGCGAGGAGTCTGAATTGCAGAATGAAGTAACTTTAATAACAGATATCCTCTACCTTCTAAATAAAAATCATATATTTACGATCAACTCCCAACCACCGGTCAATGGCACCCCTAGTACAGATGCGTATGTCGGATGGGGACCTAACGATGGGTATGTATACCAAAAAATGTACGTAGAATTTTTCATAGAAAAATCCAAATTAGAAAAAATGATAAAAATTATCAACAAGTATCCTTCGATTTATTATCAGGCAGTAAATAAAAACGGAGAAGTCATTCAAGTCTCTTCTCAAAGTGGACAAACAGTTATAGCACTAACATGGGGTGTATTCCCAAACAGAGAAATTATTCAACCAACAGTTTATGATTCAGATGTATTTTTAATCTGGAAAGACGAAGCCTTTTCGCTTTGGAACGAATGGATCAGACTCTATTTGGAAGATGAAGAGAAATCACCTGAATCTGTAGAAATTTTATCAGCCATCAGAGACGAATACTACCTTATGACTATTGTTGACAATGATTACATATTCCCTAAAACATTTGAAATGGCTAAAGAATTTTTGAATGAGTATTGAAAGGTTAGTCCTTAACTTAAAAAGTCAGTTTTTGAATAGATTTTATAAAAGTATCAGAATCATACTATATTCTTCTTTAAAATTAAATTCGAAGAATTTATAGTTATATTTAATTAATAAATTTATTAAAAATTTTAAGATGAAATTTTTTAATAAATTCCGCCTTGATGAAAATTCTAGATACTAGAATAATCGTGATATTCTTATTTGTGATATTTTTAATTGTCAATTTGGTATTTTTCTTACAATACGTATTTTCTAATCAAGAGGAAAAATTAAATCTTCAAGAAAATTCTGATCATTTAGATTTTATTAATAAAGAAATCAAATATTTACAAAAGATTGTTGATTTTAATAATACAGCTTTCGAGAGCAACGGCATCGTCCATTTTTACAATTCGGCATATAATAAAAAGAAATTCGTTAAAAATTTAACAGAGAATTTTCTCAATTCTAATTCTACTTACGAGATATCAAATGTATATTACCAAAATTACTTTTATGATGATAAAAATGAGTTGTTTTTAGACTCTAATCTAAAAATATGTAGAAGAAATAATTTCAATATTAAACAGCGAATCTGTGAAGGAAAAATTATAAAACTTGTACATAACTACGTGAATGATTCAAATTACAATAACAATAAAGAGGATTTTGATCACTTAGAATATGAGTATATCGATTATAATTGCGATAAGAAAATAAAATGCTGCAAAAAAGAATATGAATGTCTGTACAAATGCTTTGAAGATTTGATTATTTCCAACATCGGGTATATGGAAAAACAACAGATATTTAATCAATGTCGGGAAATTTGTAAGATTAAATTATACACCAAGAAATATGAATTGCCATTTTGCTATATAGATGACAAATTTGATCAGGATACAAATATTACTATTATCCTCTCCGATATGTATAGTTATATTCTTTATTAATAAATATTTTTAATTTTTCTAGCAATCAGTCTTGTGAGGAGGCCTGTTTCAAAAAATTTTCAAAACACAAAACATGCTACAATCATATTCTAAAATTAACAAATAATTGTGAATATCTTACTCAATTGTATAACTGCAACGAATGCATAAAAAAACAATTTTATGGATCAGCAATTAAAATCATAAATTCCTCGAAAGTTGAATATCCTTCTGATAGTAATGGGATTTATCTAATGAAAAAAACGACTTGCTACTTCTCGGATAATTTTAATCTAAATTGTAAATACAAAAATGAAAAAGACTCTCTTTCAAGAGTTTGTGCATGTATTGAATGAAATATTTTAATCCAATACGCGTATATAATTAATTATTTATTATTTATTTATAATATTTGTTGAATCTTTAAAAAATATTCTTTATATAGTTCATAAATAGATTGTTTAAGTTCTCAACGAAAATTTTTTAAAAGTTTTTGTTCTCTTTTACGAGAGTAGTAATAGTTGGACAATTACCTTTGCGATAAATTCCTTTTCTTTATTATCGTCATATAAGCAAAGCAATATTTTGATTTTCGAAACAGACTATCCTTTTATTTTTTGAATTTTTAGCAACACATTGTGATCATCATCTCTTCTGACAACTCTGTGAGGTCTCTCTACAGATATTAAATTTGTAATAGTGACTAAAAACATTAAAAACTTCATTTATTATAAAATAAATTATTATTTTTTATATCATATTATTTTATCATAACATTTTATATATATCTTATTTTCCCTATTTAATATAAATCAAAATTCATATTTTAAATCTAAAAAATATTTCTTACTTATTATTTATATAAAATGAAATTACGGTACATACTTTGATTTACTAATTAGAAATTTTATTTTACGATTTATCATTTATGCGAGTTTTAAATTTGATTTTAAAATAGTCTAAATAAAATAATTTTGCCTAAAATTAAAAATTCATACATCAAGCATACATACTAAAATATTCTATTTAAAATAAAATAAAATTTATCATTCTCGTATATATAATCTATCTGAAAGTTCTTAAATTATTTAATTTTTTAAAATTTATTTATCCCTAATTTTAAAGATTGTTGTCAACTAAGAATTGTTGTAAGCTTTCTGCTGCTCTGTTGCAATCTCCTGGATTTTGAGGGGTTTCGACGCCATTATAATTTTTTTCCTTAAGTTTGCTGGCGTAAGTAGCAATAACAAAGGCCAAGTTTGATTTAGCTACGACAGCACCTCCTCCTGATTTTTTGAGATACAAAACATTTCTATCGTTATCCTTGTTGACTGTGAAATATTTTTCCTTATGAATTCTGATTCCTCCTGCATTGCTTGTGTTTCCAGTTTGGCTGTTAAAAGCACTGAGTAAGTTTGCGAATTCATTGACTTGAACATTTTTTGAAGTTCCATCATCGTTTTCGACAGAGAGATTGTATGTTTCAAAGGTAAATCCTGGGGAAGATGCCCACACAGTTCCGTCGGTGTTTCCAACGATTGCTGCATGTTCAGAGACGTTGGTAGCAGTCCTTTGAGTGTTAGGATCAGTATTGTTAATTAAGTAGGCGTATACGTAGTCATTCCAACTCATTGTATCTTATTATAAATTTTAATTATTTTTATTTAAATATTTTATTTTATTAATTGTGAAGATTACTATTAAAAATGATAATCGTAATTTTCCCATCTCTGTTTTCATTTTTATGTTAATTTATTAATTTTTGTTATTAAAACTCGGATTGCTTTTAATTTTTTATTCGCTGGTTCTTTTCTTAATTTCATTTAATATTTTCTTTTATTTAATTTAATACAAATTTAATGTATAAAAGTATTGATAATAGGCGTTCTTTGTATGATGAGTCGTACTACTCACAAAATATGTCAATAAAAACAGAAATTAGACACTACTTTAAGGTTATTCTGTTAGGAAATGTAGCAGTAGGAAAAACCTCAATAATCTCTCAGTTTGTCGACGAATATTTCATTGATAATTACGAGTGTACAATTAGCGCGGATCGACATGTGAAATCTGTTCTTGTAGAAGACAATACATGGGTAGATATGAATATATGGGACACTTGCGGACAGGAAAAATATAGAACTATAACAAGACAATACTACAAAGACGCCAAAGGTAAATTTTTAGTTTCATAATCTCCTAGGTTGTATTCTAGTATTCGATGTGACTAATAGAAAAAGTTTTAACGACATACTCAAATGGATTGAAGATTTACGAGAATTTGGAGATAAAGACACTACCATCATTATTGCAGGAAATAAGTCTGACATGGAAGAAGACAGAAATATAACTTTTGAAGAAGCCAGTGAATTGGCTAAAAAATTCAAAATCGACTATGTCGAAGTTAGTGCTAAGACAGGATTGAATGTTAAAATCCTATTTGAGCTTCTTAGCAAATATATGGTCAAAAAATACGAGGAGCCAAATAACATAAGCAGTAGGAAGAAGAAAAACGATAAATCTAAATTTCAATTTGAGAAATATAAAAATGACTCTTCTTACTATAATTCTAGTAATAAAAGTGGTTGTTGTAGTTGATTTCACAAATGGGAATTAAAGATAATTAGCTAATATTTAATAAAGAAGAATACAATTGAGTATTTTTATATTATTTAATAAAATTAAGTAGGAATATATATGAATATTTATGAATATATATATGAATATATATTTCAAATTCGTCAAATTAAAATTTATTAAATAATTTTTATAAAATTAATAAATAATTTTAAAAATAATAATCGACATTGATAATTTTAAAATTGCTAATTTATATATTGGAGAAAATAAAGTACAAAATAAAACTTAGGTATCGTTTAATTGCATTCGATGTATTCAACATATATTATAATAAGTTATGAGCTTATTATTATCTCTTTTATTATTCATATAAGGCAAATTTATTTTCGTTAACTTTTTACATATTAAATAAAGTTAACACTTTATTGTATTCAATTATGCTTCTTGTGGAGCATCTTGTCTTCCTCTGAAGCCTCCACGACCTCTGCCTCTTCCTCTTCCTCTTGAACCTCTTCCACCTCTTCTTTCTTCTCCGGAAGCTTCTTCACCTTCTACGGCTTCTTCTTCTTTAGTAACTTTTTCGACTTTGTGAGTGTTAGGGATAACACTTGAAGGTAATCCCAAATATTCTCTGAGGAATTTAACACCTTCGTTCTTTAAGAAATAATAGTGCCATTGCCATGTGAAAATTTCGGTAACATATTTTCTTGAAAGTAAAGATCTCATTACTAAAAAGCAATGTATATTAGGAATATCAAGAGCTTCGTGTTTTGTCATGTTATCCTATTCAATCGAAATCATATAAAAAAGCATATTATACCTTTTTGAAACAGAAAACTCCTTCTTGAAGTAAGTAAGTGTAAATTTTTCTTTTGTCTGCGCTAGATACTAAGACCATTGTTTTAAGATATAATTAAATTTAATTAATTTAATATTTATTTTTTAAATAAATTAAATTAAAATTTAGTTTTGAATTTGTTGGAGTTAAATTTATCATCATATTCAAGTTGGCATCTGTTTTCATAAAATAAATTATTTAAAGCGTTATATATTCAGCAATTATATAACATGTGCTCTGTCATAGTATTTTTCGCTATATTTATATATGTCATAGTAATTATTTAAATTATTTATTTTCTATAAAAATGTTATTTAAATTAGGTGTAAAAAGGTTTTCTTCTAGTAATAAAAACAATCTTAAAAAAACAATTATCACAACTCCCATTTTTTATGTAAATTCTAAGCCGCACATTGGACATTTATATTCTGCAATTTTGGCCTCTGCTGTAAAACAGGTGAAAATATTAAATATGGATGATGGTAATCAAAGTATAAATATTTAAAAGAACTTTTAAATTTTAGATGAAAGTATCCCGATACTTTCTACGGGTACAGATGAACATGGCTTGAAAATTCAACAAAAAGCAAGAGAAGAAAAATCGGACCCTCAAACTTTTTGTGATAAAAACAGCAAAATTTTCAAAGATCTATTCGACAATTCTAAGATAGATTATGATTACTACATACGAACGAGCGACCCTCTACACAATGAATTTACACAAGCTTTTTGGACTAGGTTACGCGAACTTTCAAGGATAAATAAATATGAATATACCGGCTACTACTCTGTCCAAGAAGAAAGTTTCGTCCCCGAGAAGGATTTGATAAAAAAGGGTGACAAATTTTATACAAGTTTGAGTATAGCATCAAATCAACATGTGGAATATGTAACAGAAGAAAACTATCAAATAAACTTTGAAAAAACTGATATTGAAAATTTCATTGATCACTTACAACGAGAGAAAATCAATTTCATTCCTAAATCTATTCAAAACGAAGTAAATGGATACATATCACAGAATGTGACTAATTTCTGCATTTCGCGTCCAAAAAAAAGGGTAACGTGGGGCATCGAAGTGCCTAGTGATGATTCTCAAGTAATATATGTATGGTTTGAGGCTTTGCTCAATTACCTCACTGTTGCATCGATGGAACTTAAACAAAACTTTAATCCTTCTGAAATAGAATTTATTCATATTATCGGTAAAGATATTTCAAAATTCCACTGTTACCTATGGCCGCTTATGCTTTTGATAAGTAAAATGTTTCCCTTCAAAATTACTATCTTAATGCACAATTATTGGCTTAAAAATGACACAAAAATGAGCAAAAGTATAGGAAACGTTGTTAGCCCAGACACAATTATTAACAAATATGGAATAGACGCAGTAAGATTCTACTTCCTAGCAGCCGGTCCTTTATTGCATGATGTCAGCTTCGACGAGAAAAGTTTGAGAAATGTGTTTTATAGGAATATTCCTGATAGTTTTATCAATCTTATTTTGAGATTGAGCAATAATAAAATAATAAACATAAATGAATTTAATAAAATCGATGAATTCGAAGAAAGTTATGCTGATAAGATAATAGAGAATATGGGGCATATAGAGCACGCAAAGAAGGAATTAGTCAATTTTAATTTTATTCAAGCACAACATTATTTACATCTTGTGTTGCTTAATTTGAATAATTTGGTTCATTCCTCTGAATTTTGGAAAAAGATAGATGATCACAAATTAATAAATCAAATTGCTTGTTTTACTTTGGAATT
>Ga0169931_10005330_pt1 | contig 19630 bp, 19 predicted proteins | sample Kivu_15m_20L_FD_129675 | JGI IMG/M metagenome (GOLD analysis project Ga0169931, IMG submission 129675) | Freshwater microbial communities from Lake Kivu, Western Province, Rwanda to study Microbial Dark Matter (Phase II) - Kivu_15m_20L... | ecosystem: Environmental > Aquatic > Freshwater > Lake... | reverse complement strand
GCAATCGATCTTGTTTATATTCCCAAACATGCGAACAAACAGAGCAACGCACCATTTTTCCTGGCGTTAACAAGCTTTCTGCAACCGAATACTGACTAGCGCAGTGGCTGCAAGTGATTAGAATATGATCCATTGTTACTCCCTAAATGGTTTATAGGTATTTATCCAATAAGCCTATGTGTGCGTATCTTAACATTTTTTGTGCTGCTGATGCAATTAATATTTTGTCTTTACTCAGTAATAATTTTGATTCGATCAATTTCAACGCGTTCTTTATTCGTGCCAATTACTGTATTCACAATTTGTAGTAATTCTTGTTCACGATATTGCAAAGTGATTGCATGAGCGCTAGATGTTTTCATAATTAATACATTTTTTCGAATCATATAAGGCTCAGCCAATATAGCCCATTTTGGAGCGATATCTAACCATGTTGTGCGCAGAAAATTAATAGGATTTTTATGCTTGTTTTGCAGTTTTTGCATCGTTGGCAGCAACGATTCAAGCAATGCTTTTGATTTATAAGTGCGCGGTTGATCTGCCATGTTTCTTATATATTTTTTATCACATATAATCATTTTATGGAAATCTTAATTTTGGCAGCCGGAAGAAGTAGCCGATTTAAAGCAGCTGGTGTGCTTTCGAAGGTGCTTATGAATTTTTGGGGTCATCGCGTGATTGATATTTTATGTAGACAAGCGGCTCATTTGGGCAAAATCACACTGATGGTAAATGAAGAAATTGCTCAGGTGCTCAAACATGATGGATATGATGGTGTGAACATCATGATTCAAGATACACAGCATTACGGAACAGGCGCGGCTGTTCAGCAATATTTGGCCGCGCGAGAGACATTGAAACACGCGCAAGATGATTCGAGCCATGGCTCTCATTTACCTCACGCTTCGCATGAACAGGATTCGAGTCACGCCTCTCATTTACCTCACGCTTCGCATGAACAGGATTCGAGTCACGCCTCTCATTGGCTAATAATTCCAGGCGATCTTCCGTTGCTTGATTTTGATAGCATGAAAGCTTTCGTCGAAACTGATGGCGATATTGTTATTGGTGGAATGAAAACGCCTGAAGGTGAAGAACAGTATGGGCGGATTATTATTGATGAAACAGGCGTGAAAGAAATTGTTGAATATAAGTTTCACGAGGCAAAAACTGAATATGTAAATACAGGTGTGATTCTCATAAGAAAAAGCGCTCAATATTTAATAGAAAAACTAACAAAAAATTCTGCAAATGAAATATATTTAACTGATATTGTTGCCCTCGCTTATGAGAATAAATTAAGCGTGAAAATGATAGAACTTAAACATGAATCAGCGCTTGGTTTTAATACAGTTTCAGAGTTCAATTCATTGCTACAAATTGCTGCTAGAAAATATCGCAAAAAACATGCAGAGAGTGGTGCAATTTTTCATGATATTGATAGTGTTTATTTTTCATGCGATACACAAATTGAAGCAGGCGCAATTATTGGGCCAAATTGTTACTTTGGGCCGAATGTGGTTATTAAATTTGGTGCCCATATCAAAGCATTTTCATGCGTATCGGATGCTGTTGTTTCTGGCCAAGTTGGTCCGTTTGCGCATGTACGATCTGGCACCATTGAAGAGCAGGCACAAGTTGGTGCATTTGTTGAAATGAGCAAGGCGCATGTTGGCAAGAAGGCGAAAGTGAAGCACTTAGCTTATATAGGCAATGTTGAAATTGGCGCGGAAACGAATATCGGTGCAGGTGTTGTTGTATGCAATTACGATGGCAAGAAAAAACATGAAACAAAGATTGGCAAAGGAGTGATGATAGGAGCCAATTCTTCCCTTGTAGCGCCAATGAAAATTGGCGACGATGCGTATCTGGCCGCAGGTGGTGTCTATACAGATGATATCCTAAATTCTATGTTTGCAATAGCAAGAGCAAGACAAGAGAACAAGGGCAGAAGAATCAAGTAAGCGAATTAAGTAAGCTTGTAGCAACTAAATTGCCTTTTCTTTGCCCATTTTCGCGCTTTAGGCATTAACCAATTGCAAGTGATTATAATTGCATAATTAACCTATTTATATTAAAATCTTCTTTATGAAGAGAAAATTGTTACTATTATGCGCGCTCACAGCATCTTTAAGCTCATTGCAAGCAGATGCGATTAAAGTGCGCGTTACGCCATTTGGTGGATTTGGTATAGCAGGTAGCCTACAGCATTCAGGATATTTGTTTACGGCCATGATGCATAGGAGCGCAATAAAGCAAATTATTAGCAATTTGGATCAAGCTATCGTCAAGGAAGGAGGCGTGATACCAGAGAAGGTTGATGCTGCACTTAGTCGTTTTGACGTTGAACAAGATATTGATAAGTACAACGAAGGGCACCGAGATAAGCCGATTGTTGTTGAAAGTTTAAATCGTACTGATAATCGTCAATTAATTCGTACTGATAATCGTCAATTAATACAAGCTAGAGCAAATACTATTGAAGGTTTAAAGGTTCTTGCAGGCCAGGCAAATAGATATGGTGCATTATCAACTAAAGCGAATAAGGACGAGTGGGTTTGGTCTGATGGTTCGTTTGCTGCGGACGCTAATGAGAAGGCCGCGCCAGTTCATGCTAATGGGACTAATGCTACTAAGGCCTCTGCTTCTAAATATGTGTTTCTCAAGCAAGAAGGCGATAGTGGCGTGACTCAATTATGTTTAAATTCCACGACAAGCGGAATGCAGCGTGGTGGTTATGGCATGATTGGCGCGATGTTAAATACTCAAGTATTCGCATTTGATCATGTTGGTATCTGTCTTGATGCTGGTCTTGGTATTGTATACGGCAGCACGGATTACAAGTTTACGCAACAAGGGTTGTATACAGTAGATATCAACAGCAAATTAAGCAGGTTTATGGGAATGTTTGGTGCTAGCGTTGTTGGTACATTTGGCGCATTCAATGTAGAACTTGGATTGTTTGCTGCAGGCTATAGAATCACTCAAAACGTGAAGTTTACGCCAGAAGCTGATTATGCTGCGCGTATTACAAGCTATACTTCTCATGTTAAGCTAAGAGCACTGAACGAAACAGCAGAGGCAACTATAGTTGCAAGCGGAGCTGGCACTGCCGCTGGTACGGAAGATCAGCGGAAAAATCAAAATGAGCAGATTGCCCAGGAGGCTATGAAGCGTGATTTGACACGTATTATTGAAATGACTGATGAAGAAATCAATCCAATTAATAATGATAAGAAAAAAGACAATGGCCAAGATATCACTTCTAAAGTTAGACCAGCTCTTGGATTAAGGTTTGCTCTTGGATGGCAAATTAACCAAACCATTTCATTGAATTTGTCTATTGTTCATCTCTTCGATAAAACTTATGATACAGAGGCTATCAATAGCGAAACTGATACGCCAGCACATATGTTAATCAATGCATCAACCATGAGAGATAACAAAGATGATATGAGCAAGGTTAATCCAGGCTTGCATGGACCATCGTTAACTTTCATAACATTATCTTGCGGTTGCCGCGTATACTAAACTGTTTGATGCGCTCTCTTTATAGCAATCGAACAAACTAATCTACTCTAATATGTAATTTAGTATTTAATTTAATATCAATTTCTAATATTTAATGCATGCTAGAGCATGCACAGATTCTTGCTGATGCTGCGTAATGTTTCACTCTTTAATTCCCTGTTAATTCATGCAATAATACGCTTAAAGGTTTTTATATGGAAAATTCATCTCAGTCTTTACATTTATTTGAGCTTGGTCAGCTTCCGTTTGATGAGCACGCATTTGAGCCGAAATTATCAGCCGAATCATTTGCATTTCATTATAACAAGCATCATAAGGCATATGTTGATAATCTAGCGCAATTGCTTACAAGCAACGTGTTGCATGAATATGGCATGAATGCGTCTGATTTGCTTCTTGCGCAAGCTGCATGGTCAGGAAAAAATATTTCAACAGTGCATGATTTATCGCTTATATATATTATGCGCAAATCGTATCAAGCAAGTTCTAGCTCGAGGTTGGAAAGTGTGTTGGTTGAGTTTATGTCTAATTCAAGTGCTAATGAAAATGCAAATGAAAAGCAAAGCGATGTTATCAGAAGCGATTTATCGCTCAACTTGCACAAGCGGATTTTTAACAACGCGGCTCAGCACTGGAATCACGCATTTTTCTGGCAGAGCATAACACATGAAGAAAAAAATGTTAGCAGTAAATTGGTTTCGTTAATTGAAAAAACATGGGGTTCGATTGAAGGTTTCAAAAAAGCGTTTTACGATATGGGCACTAAATTATTTGGCAGTGGATGGGTATGGCTTGTGTTTGATAAACAAACGGAATCTCTGGCATTGGTGCCAACAATTAACGCAGAAACGCCAGTTGTATTTGATAGATTTGTTCCGCTTCTTGTATGCGATGTATGGGAACATGCTTATTATATAGATTATAGAAACAAACGCATTGATTATTTAGACTATATTATCGGCCAACTTGATTGGCAATTTGCAGATGAGAATTTTAATGGAATTAAATAACAACGATATTTCAAATCAATCTGTATTAGATAAATATATATTAGGGATAGAAACAAGTTGTGATGATACAGCAATTGCTTTAATTCGCGGCAATGAAATTCTAGCAAACGTAGTATTAAAGCAAGAGCACAAAAAGGGCGTGATACCAGAGTATGCAGCCCGTGCACATCATGTAGCGCTGTTTGAGCACGCGCGTGAGGTGATAAAAAATCACACAATTGATTTAGTTGCGTATACGAACGAGCCAGGTTTAGTCGGCAGCTTGTTTGTAGGTGCTAATTTTGCAAAAAGTTTGGCTTATATGTTAGATGTGCCAAGCATAGCAATTAATCATCTAGCAGGTCATATGTTATTACCATATTGGCTTTCGCGTGTAGCCGATACTCAGGCTGATAATCACTTGCAATTTCCTTATTTATGTTTACTTGTTTCAGGCGGTCATACGATGATCGTGCTTGTTGAGGATGTTGAAAAATATCGTATTATTTCCACAACGCTTGATGATGCAGTTGGCGAAGTCTTTGATAAGGTCGCGCGAAACATTGGGCTTGATTATCCAGGCGGGCCAAACATAGAAAGATTAGCGCAAAATTGCAAAGATACGGGGAATAAATATTCGTTTCCATTTGTAATGCGCAATAGGTTAGAATTTTCATTTTCTGGTTTAAAAACAGCGGCAATTGAGCAGATTAATATTGATGCCAAATTAGAAGAAAAGCAAGATTTCTGTTACGCATTTCAAGAGCATGTAGCTATGTTGCTTACAGAAAAAATGAAACAAACTCATGAGCAATACTTAACCAAGCATTGGGTTGTTTCTGGAGGAGTTGCAGCTAATAAAAAAATTCGTGCATCGCTTGATGCAGCAGCCAAAGAGCTTGGCGTGAACATGCATTATCCTGATATCGCATTATGTACCGATAATGGGGTCATGATAGCATGCGTTGGTCAGTTGTTATATCAAAAAGCGTGGCAGCAAACCAAACAGCAAATGCTCACGACAAAACCAAGCGCGCAATCGCATTGGCTTTTGATTAGCTAATATAAGTTTAGTAAGTGAATTAACAGATTAGATACGGCTTAGATTGGTCCAAATATTGCATGTAATAAATGAAAATAAATAATATTCAGTTAACCAAAAAAATCTTTTTACTTGCAATTGGCTATAATGCTAAACAAAAAAAATTTTTAGGCTCAAGCAATTTGAATGTCACGCAAATGTGTGAGATAATGCTACTATGAAACGCTTATTTATATTTACAATATTATATATAGTTGGTGCGCCCGCAGTTGGCAGTGGAGATTATGAAACGAGGTTAGTAAGTGGAACATCAAGCAGATTAGACGATTCTTTTTGCAATCCACAATTGCCTGCACGGGGTTCAACAATAGTTTCTTTCACATATAAAGCCCAGAACAACAAAGTGTTAAATAGGCGGGAAAATAGCCCTCCTCCTTTGTTGCCAAAAATTTTAGCGCCAATTGCACGTCAGAATCAAATTCCTCCTGCAATTAAAAATCAAATTCCTCCTCTTGAGTTGAATAAAAAATTTTTAGTTGTTGATCTTAGAAATCACATGCCTCCTCATTTTACTGATGCGCCAAAAGTAGGTCGTGATCCTCCATTTAATGGACAGAGCAGATTAACTAGTAGCGGACTAGAAATATCAAGATCGAATTGTGGGTCTTTAACATTAAGATGGAATTCTAGGCCTACAAGACCTTTAACTCGAATCGCTAATAATGATAGTGGGAATGATTTATCAGGCGATAGTACACATAATACGTTAGAAGAATTAAAACGCCAGGCTCTTATTGCATATGTTAGCGCATCATTTCGTGAAAGGCTTTTAAGACGTGGTGCCATTAGGTAATACTAAAAATAATTAGAATAAACCAACGCGCGCTTATATTTTTGTTATGCCATCTTGATGCGCTAAATGGCATTAGCTTTTGGGCCATTAATTTGCAGAATTATTATGAGATTGCAAAGAGCAAAATGAGGTTGTAAAAATTGAATTGCGCGATTGAAATATTAAAAGTTGGTGCTTTCAGTCGTTTTTGCCCCATTGACAAAAGCATGGATTTGTTATTATATAAACATGAATAGATTTTTATTTTTTATTGTTTTATCTTCTTTAGCAGCAAACAGTTCGACAATAGAACAAATAGCAGGAAATGCTATTAATCGTTTATCGGGTGTTAAAGACGCTGTATTGGAAGATTTAAAAGATTATGTGGAGAGACGACTTAATGCGTTAGAGATACGTTGGTTGACAGAGAAAGGCAAAAGCATGAATCCTGTTTTTGTAAGGCAACGTTTAACAGAACAACATTTCCAATACATGCATTTCTATCTTATATGTCCTGAAGCATTAGTTTATGTATCGATGTATTTACAGTTGCCTGAAACATTCCAAGAGGATAGACGAATCATTAATCTTCTCATTGCTCGGTCTGAAAAGACATATCGCATGACACCACTGTTGGGGTTTAGTAAAGTACGTCTTGATTTCTTGGAGGAACTAGATAGTTTAGGTGTTGAAAATTTTTTCCGGAGATGGATCATGAAAAAAAGATTCTATCCTAGTCCTGATTTCTTTGCACGGCATCCAGTTTTTAAAGACCTTCGTGAAGAGCTGAAGAAATACATTCAATCTAAAGATCAATCTAGAGATGTAAAAACAAAGACCTGAATATAGTTGGCAGTGTTGTTGGCAACCCGGCTGGCTAATATATAAAATTTTTGTTATACTATGTTCAATGCCCAGGTAGCTCAGTCGGTAGAGCAACGGACTGAAGATCCGTGTGTCGCTGGTTCGATTCCGGCTCTGGGCACGGCTAAATATGCCATTTTTATGCAATGTGTCATGCCAAAAAAAACAACAAAATGTAATAAATTTACGTTAATATGAATTCATGAAAAAATTATTATTTATTGTGCCATTTTCGTTGATGTGTTGTTCATCAAACGAAGTTTTATTTGTGAACAGTTTATTCAGCAAGAGGCTAATGGCCTTGCGACTGATGTGGATATATATATATGGCCAGTCGTTTGGCTGCTTTTGATGTTTCTAATAGCGAGGCTGTTGCTGCATACACACTTTATGCTTATTTTGCGCCATCAATGGTTGAGGCAGAATGTGCTAAGCCAAGAAAATCAGGCTAAAGTGGATGCGTTTAAAGCAGTGTGGGAAGCAATCGAGCCATGGAAAAAAAGGAAAGAGTTGTTCTTCCAGCAGCTAAGCCCGCATGAACACGTTTCTTGAATCAAGCGCCATAGCAGCGACCATTGGTGAATAACGCAGCACGCTTATTTTGACATTTCGTAAATTTTTGTTAAAATAAACTTGTGAAACGTTTAAACAAATTATTCTTTTTATCTTTTATTGCAAGCGCAAGCATTCAATCAGCACATGCTGGAATTTTTGATGAAGAGTTTATTGATAGCGTGGTCGCAAAGTGGCCAAAAGAAGCTATTGCAGAACGAACTGCACGGTTTTATGCGCAGTATTCTAGGCAAGAGCTAGCAAGATCTATCGACGATATCTGCCGCAGATTTAATATTACTCAAAACAAAATGCTTTTGTAGAAAAAATGACCTCACTATATGATGCGCAGAAAGACACTGCTGTTCGTCTTGTTTTAGAACCAAAATATGTAGTGCTTGCTCAGATAAGCACTGTATTATTAGGCTTGTTGTGCGAAGGTTATCTTGGTAATGGGAGAGTTTAAGTCTACTAGCAGAGCTATTCTTGATATGCCAGTATCGCAAGACGTTGCAGATTTCCGCGCTGAAGCTAGTGAGTTTATGCAAAATACGATGCGTGATCCAGTAATGATTTCTGTAGTGAGTGATACGATAGGTAATCCTCAAGAGCCAAACTTGGGGGCTTTTGTGCAATTTCAAGGAGCCTTGCTGAAATTGACTAATCCATTTTTGCTACCACAGATTGAAGCTCGTGTTAGAGAATTTATAGCTAATCCAGAAACGAAAAAACTTTCTCATGAAGAATATAATAATGAAGCTGCGGTTAGAATCTTGCAAACGATTTCGGGCGGTCTATAGTTTTTTATAGATACTCTCATTAGACATTCAATATAAAAACAGCCAAAGAACGGAATTGCCATGTTTTGTTAATATGCCCTTTATCATGCTTGTTTTGCATTAGTTATCCCGCCTTCTTTTTTCCCTCACTTTCAGGTATGATTTTAATGAATGATTATTCATATCTTGACAATCCTTTTTGTGGTTCTTTTTTGGAACACTTCAATCAGCATTTCATGTTGGAACAAGAGCATTGTATTGCCTTTATCGCTAGTCATTCTAAGCTATATCGCTTCGCTTTATGTTATCGTGAAGGGCGCGCTGTTGTTTCAACGTTCGCTTAATTCATGGTTTAGCAATAAAACGAAGATTGAAGTGGCTAAAGATAAGTGTGCTGAATCTATATTGGCACATATTACTGGCGATGATGTGTATGGTAACAAGTTATGGAAGGAAGCGGCCAAATATCTTTCGCAAGATAAGCTGTTTTTGCTTCTAGGCCTTGTTAATGTGCGCTTTTCAAATGAAATTGCAGATGAATGTTTGCAAAAGCTGCCAGGGTGTTCGCTAATTGCCGAATATTTTAGCAAGAGCGAAAAGAGTTTGTGTGAATCATCATCTAATTCGATTGTTTATTCGAAATCTGACTTGGTTAGCATTATTGCAGAATATCAGTCGCCTTGGGCATTTCGCGCGCTTATTATTCATTATTTAAATAATGATGAGCCAATAGCAGCTGACGATGTTTTAAAGCGATATGCTAAAAGCGATAATAAATTATCTGGCCAAGAGTGGAAGCATCTCAAAGCAAGGGTTTTTGCTAAAGAAGCTGAACAAGAAAGGGACAAAGCAAATAAAATGAAGCTTTTGAGAAAAGCCAATAGGCTTGATAAATCTTTTGGCGTGCTTGAGTTGGTTAAATATCACAAATCGCGCAAAGAATTTGCAAAAGCAAGAAAATGTATTGAAGAAGCATGGCCATATACGCCGACAGTTAAGCTTGGGAAAATATACACAGAATTAGATGAGTTTGATAATATTCCAATTCACAAATTTCAACACGCAAAAGCGTTGTCTAAGTTGAATGAAAATCATCCAATTAGCCATATTTTGGTAGCTACTTATGCTATGGAATCTGAGCTTTGGGCAATTGCTTTGGAATATTTAAACAAGTTCAAGCAAAATTACCCCGCGTTGGCATGTATGTTGTTGGCGCGTCTTGAAGCTAAAAAATCAGGCAACAGTTCCAAAATGTGGCAAAATATTGAAAAAGCGTTTGTATTAATTGCGCAAAGTGAAAATATCGATGTCGATGGCATTGTATAGATTGGAATGTGAGCTTGAAGCAGTAGCCTTGTAATTTTAGGTTGCTGTTTAGTTCGTATCCTAGAGGCGACTCAACGAGAATGTAAGTTCGAGTTCTGCAGCCTATAGCTGACTCAACGAGAGTGTGAATTCGAATTTTGTTAGCCTAGAAGACTCAACGAGGGTAAGGCTTCGTTTATTCGCTTGTTGATTGATTAAGGTGCTGGATGGAAGGAGTCCATATTATGGATAAAGAAAAAAATATAAAAGAAGTTAAGCATGCAGTGAAAAAAGATGTGAAGAAAGATGCTAAGCATGAGGCTGGCAAGAAGGAATCAAAATCACATGAATCAAAGCATCATGAAGTTAAAAATGAAGCTAAAAAGCATGGATCAAATCATGAGATGAAAAAATCGCATGAATCGAGAAATTCATCTAGAAATGAATCGAAAAATGAATCGCGTGCTCATCAACATGGTGGAAGAAAGCATGATGGCAAGAAGCATGATTTCAAGGGTAAAAATGAATCAAAAAATGATGCTTTCAACAAAAATGAAGGGCACAAATCCGAGCCAGCTGTTAAGCGCGAAATGAAGCATGTTACTGTTTCTGATGGAACGTTGAAAATGGTTGCTTTATCAGGAGCTGAAGAAATTGGAATGAACATGACTTTGTATATTTATGAAAACAAGCATGGTCATAAATTTACAATTTTAGTTGATTGTGGCGTTTCGTTTGAAGCAATGCCTGGTGTTAATGTGGTAATGCCAGACGTTGGTCATCTTGCACAGGAAGGAATTTCAATTGATGCGATGGTATTAACGCATGGTCATGAAGATCATATTGGTGCTATTCCTTACTTGCATGCACAGCTTAATTTGCCTATGTATGCTACTCCGTTTACTGTTGGTTTGATCAAGAGCAAGATGGAATATAACAAGATAAAAGACTACATGTTAGAGACTGTAAATTGTGGCGAGACTCGTCAAATAGGTCCATTCACAATCAAGTGGATTGCAGTAACTCATTCGATTCCAGATAGTGCCATGTTAGCTATTGAAGTTGATGGTGTGCGCGTGTTGCATACAGGCGATTGGAAGATTGATCCTGAACCAATTATTGGCCCAGTTGTTGATGTGGATTCAATTCAAGAATTTGCTTCAAAAGGTATTCATGCTCTTATTTCCGATTCAACCAACATTCATTTAGAAGAAACCGCGCATTCAGAAGGTGAGGTTGCAATTTCGCTAAAAGATTTAGTGCGTAACACGAAAAAAGGACGCTTTGTTTTAACATGTTTTGCATCAAATATTGCGCGTGTGCAAAGCTGTTTAGCGGCGGCGGAAGCGGCAGGCAGAAAAGTTCTGATTTTGGGTGCATCTTTAAAAAGATCAATGGAAGTTGCTGTTGATTTGAAGTATGTGTCTGATGATATCGTAATTTCTGAGGAAGAAGCTAGCGATTATCTTCCAGAGCATTTAATGATTGTTTCAACTGGTTCGCAGGGTGAAATTAATTCTGCATTGTGGAAGATGGCAAATAAGAGTCGTACGGCTGGAGCAATTTTAGAAAAAGGCGATACAGTTGTGTTTTCTGCGCGTGTTATTGATGGTCGTCAGCATGATGTGCGCGTGATTATTAATCAGTTGGTTGAGCGTGGCATTCGTGTGTTGCATCCATGGAATTCTCAAGATTCTTGCATCCATGCTTCTGGACATCCTGCTAGACCAGATATTGCAAAATTGCTTGAATGGTCAAAGCCTAAATATGTAATTCCAGTCCATTGTGAAGCAGAGCATCGTATTTCGCATATCGCATTTGCTCAATCGAAAGGATTTAAAACCTTTAACTTGCATAATGGCGTTGTAATTGAGATTGCAAAAGATGATATCATTAAGCGCGATACATTGCATCATGGCAAGTTAGCATATGATGGAAATCGTTTAATTGCAGCATCAAGCGATATCTTCAAGCAGCGCAAAGAAATGAATGATAATGGTGTGATTATTATTTCCATAGCATTCAAAAACAAGAAGCCTGTTTGTGTTGTGACAAGCTATGGAGTTTATGATAAAACAACTGATATCAATTTGAAGAAAAACATATCATTTAGCAAGCAATTGAAATATGATATTGAGCGTGCTTTGAGCACATTTGCTTATGCAGAGTTTGTGCAAAAGGAAAGCTCAATTAAAGGCAGAGTTTTTGATATTGCGCGCAATACAATTTGGAATCAGATTAGAAAAAATCCTGTAATCGGTTGCCATATTATTGCGTAATTAATCGCGCTGTATTTTATGAGTGGCGTGAAATTTTAAAAGGAGTTTGCTATGGAAATTTTTCTTGATTCATTTAGTATTGAAAGCGTTGAAAAGTATTCAACATATTTAACTGGTATTACAACTAATCCAACCATTATTGCAAAAAATTTTACCAATATGGTTGATTTTAAAAATCAAGTGCAAAGGTTGATTGATGCATTTCCTAATTTATTAATCAATTTGCAAGTTGGGAAAAACACATGGCAAGAAATGGTGCAAGAGGCGCGGGTGATTGCTGAATATGGCGCGAACATGATTATAAAAGTGCCATCAACTTTTGAAGGATTAAGCGCGATAAAGGAAATTACAAAAATGGGCTTGCGAACAAACGCGACATTATGTTTTTCACTTGTGCAAGCGCAAATAGCACAAGATATGGGCGCAACTTATATTTCTCCGTTTTTAGGACGCATGGAAGATGCAGGAACAGATATTGAAGAATTTATTCATAATATGCGCAATGTAATTACAAGTTCAAAAATTCTGGCAGCATCATTACGTAATGTTGAGCACGTAGAACTTGCTGTTGGCGCTTGTTGCGATGCAATTACAATTAGCGAAAATGTTTTTGATGCTATTTTTGAGCAAAACTTATTGATAGATGGAAAAAACATGTTTGATAGCGCGAATAAGGTTGAGCACATATAAACTAGTTTATTCGTCGTGCTTTCAATTGCTTAATGATTCTGTTTTATAAAGTAATATTCTTATCCAATTATGATAGCGTCTAATCCATTCATTTTTGCTCCAAGCGCCGCATCCTTTGAGCGTTCAATCATCAATATATTTCGCGTTTGTAGCAAATTGAATAAATAAGCATAAAACATTGGCCATGGTTTATGAAAAAATTGTACTGATCCGCCAAGTGCAAGCACTTTTTGCGAAAGCGAATTTTCATGTGCAGGTGTTGTGCAAAGCATGAGTTGTTTATCAGCTATATTGTGTAGTAGTTGGATTCGATCATCAACATAGCATGCTTTCGCATCGTATTCGATCATGATTTTATCGAAATTATCATGTGTTGCAAAAACATGGGTAGCAAGTTGCAAATTATCAGTATGGGTTTTTAGTAATTTTTGGGCTGCTAATTTTGTGCCGATTATATAGGTAGTTTTATCGTAATCGGTTGAACGAATCCACTTTTCTGCAACCATGTATCCATTAATTTCATTTGCTTCGTTTTTTGATGGAATATGCAAGTTGTTAGTGCATAATATCGCTTTCTTGTTTGCTTGCACAAAATCAGCTGCTGCTTCAATTTCTTCATCTATTACAATAAAATCATATTTTTCAAGCATTTTTTGATCTAATTGTGCAAAGTTCATATATAGATTCTAGCCAATAGTAGAAAATCGAGCTATATCATTCAATCTTAAAATCATTTTAGATGGACGCATATAAAGATCGTTCCATCTGGACAAAATCTTCGATTTAAGCTAGAATTATTGAGCAAAAGCAAAAAATAATACATAAGTTTGCAGCATGATTGTTCAGCAAAGATTTTGTTGTTTTTTGCAGAAAAAAATAATAGCAAAGGAAAGGACGCAGATGTCAGAGTTTTTGTTGAAAGAAGGAGTTGCAAAGGCATATGGATTATACGCAATGAGCGTAATCAAAGGCCGTGCATTACCTGATATAAAAGACGGTTTAAAACCTGTTCAGCGTCGTATTTTATATGCTATGTACGAATCTGGTTATCGTCATAACAAGGCATTTAAAAAGTGCGCTCGCGTTGTCGGTGAAGTTTTGGGTAAATACCATCCACATGGTGAATCATCTGTTTATGAGGCTATGGTGCATTTGGCCCAAGATTTCGTTATGTCTCTGCCTTTAATTGAAGGGCAAGGTAACTTCGGTTCGATTGATGGAGATAGAGCAGCGTCAGTTCGTTATACTGAAGCGCGCCTTGAGCATGTATCTGAATATCTGTTGCAAGATTATGAAAAAGATACAGTGCCGTTGCGTTTTAACTATGATGAAAGCTGCCAAATTCCTGTTGTGTTGCCAGTGCAGTTTCCTAACTTGTTGGTAAACGGCTCAAGCGGAATTGCCGTTGGTATGGCAACAAGCATTCCACCGCATAATCTTGGTGAAGTGTTAGATGCGTTGATGGCGATTTTGGACAATGAAAATCTTACATTGACTGAAATTATGCAATATATAAAAGGCCCTGATTTTCCAACAGGCGGTGAGTTTTTTGGCGGTCAAACATTGCGTACAGGTTATGAAACAGGTCGTGGAAAAGTTATTTTGCAAGGCACGTGTTTTGAAGAAGAACTTAAGGGCAAAACTGCAATTATTATTGATGCAATTCCATATCAAGTGGTTAAGCCAAAATTAATTGAGAGAATTACGCAATTAATTGAAGAAGGGCCTTTGGAAGATATTGCTGATGTGCGTGATGAATCGGGTAAAAATATTCGTGTAGTCCTTGAGCTAAAGCGTGATGCGAATGTAGAAATTGTCAAGCAGCGTTTGTTTGCGCTAACACAGATGCGCGTTTCTATGAGCTTGAACATGGTGGCAATCAATGATCAGAAACCTGGCACATTTAGTTTGATGGAAATTTTGAATATATTCTTACATTTTCGCGAAGAAGTTGTGCAAAAGCGCGCAGAGTATATCTTGAACAAGACGTCTAATCGCGCGCACATCGTGTGGGGACTCGCACTTGCAACTGATATGATGGATTTGATTATTGCAACAATTAGAGGGTCAGACGATGCGCAAGATGCGCTAAGTAAATTAATGGCAATTAGCTGGTCGAAAGGTCAGTATGAGCCGATTTTGAAAATCTTGGATAGCGAATATAAAATTGATGAACCGTATCATTTTTCACACGAGCAAGCGAAAGGCATTCTTGAATTGCGTTTGCAAAAATTAACAAAGCTAGAGCGCGGATCTTTAATCGATGATTTGAAAGAGTTGAGCGCAATAATTGCAGAGCAACGGAGAGTGATTACCGATCGTGAATATCGCAAGCAAATTATGAAGCAAGAATTCACATTTTTGAAAGAAAAATTTGCTGTTGCAAGAAGAACGAAGACGCTTGATCGTTTAGATGATATGAGCGAAGAATCTTTAATTGAGCGCGAGGATATTGTTGTAATGATTACAGCAAATGGTTATATCAAGCGTATTAATCTTGAACAATATAAAGTGCAGCATCGTGGAGGAAAGGGTAAAATTGGTCATAAGAAATCAGATGATCCAATTTTGAACTTGTTTATGACAAATACATTAGCTCAAATGTTGTTCTTTACATCAAAAGGCAAGGTTTTTGCTCTAAAGGCATACGAAATTCCTGAAGGTTCATCAGCATCACGCGGACGTGCCGCAATTAACTTATTCAAGCTTGAAGATGGTGAGAAGATTACAACAATTCTTCCTCTTGAAGAAGATAATCCTGGATTCTTAATGTTTGTAACGCAGCAAGGAACAATTAGAAGAAATGATATTGCAGATTTTATGAATATTAGAGCTAATGGAAAAATTGCAATGAAATTAGACGAAGGCAACAGTTTGCATAGTGTGTTGCTTGTAAACGAAACTGATGAATTATTATTAACAAGTTCTAATGGTAATTCTATTCGTTTTGCAGCATCTGATATTCGTGTATTTGAAAGCAGGTCTTCACAGGGCGTGAGAGCAATGTCATTGCAAGATGATGATTATATTATTGGTGCGACACAGGTTGCACAAGGGGCCGATGCAGAGATTTTGTGTATTACAGAAAATGGATATGGCAAGCGTTCATCCTTAGATGAATATCGCAAGATTAAGCGCGGAGGCAAGGGGTCTAAGAGCATGAGCATTAATAAAAAGACTGGCCGTATCGTTCAAGCGATGGCAATTGATAGCACAGATGATGTGTTGCTTATGACGCAACATGGCCAAACAATTCGCACAAACGTTAGCGATATTAGGAAAACGGGACGCGTTACAAGCGGTGTGATTGTCATGAAGCTTCCTTCAGGAGATTTGATTACTCAAGCACTGCGTATTGGGGCACAAGATGATGAAGGCGAATAAGCCTTTTCTCTTTAGCATGAAGTTTCTGCATGCTTTATTATTCTAAGTTTTTATTTTTTTCTAAGTTGTTTTTTTTCGCGAAATTTATTTATGTTATGATCATCTAATGTGTTTGCATAAATAATTTTTCCATCTTTTGAATAGAAATAAAGCGGCGCATCATATTTTAATTGCTTGCCTTTTTTGCTCATGATTGCATTGTCCATAGCCTTATGTAACACGTCAGCAACCGCTTGCAGAGCCGCAGCGCCAGGCATGCAAATTGGGCCAATTGGAAAGCGATCAAGCAAATATGTATTGTATTTTGTTTTTATTTTCGTATCAGAAAGCCATAATACGGGAATATCATTTTTCATGTGAATTTCATAACCTTCTTTTTTTAGCCCATACAATGCCGTTGCGCAGCTGTGCAGTCTAATACGTTTTTGTAAACGTAGCAGAAAGCATCCGGCAATTTTTTGCAAGTCTTCAACGTTCGCGCCTTCTTTTTGTACAATCGATGCTAATATAACAAACTCTGCTTTGTTAATTGGCAGTGCAATATTTGCTGTTTTTGCATGTGTTTCCAATTCATTCCATAATGCATCAACTTTTTTTTGCATGAAATTTTTTGCCATTGTAATAATTGTGTTGCGATTGCATCCGGCATTAAAGCAATATGTTTCTGGAAAAAGCTCCCCTTCTTGCACACAAATTTTTGCACTAGAAAAGTTGTTATCATTATTAATCAAATCTTCAATTTCTTTTGCACTTGCACCTTCAATAAATGTGATTTTGCATTCTGCATCAATTCGTTTTTCATACAAAAAACAGTACAATAAATTATAGTAACTGCAACGGGCTGGAAGCTTCCATAGGCCTTTTGGATAATGTTTTATAAGCGCAGTAGCTGCAAGTATTCTAGGAAAGTATGAGATTTTGCGAAACGAACGATATGCAAGCTGTTTTGTATCAAAACATGCTATATATTCTTCTTTGTTTCTGCCAGGTGTGAATAATACTAAGCTTGCAAATACAAAGCAAATAATTAATGCTCTGAATATAATTTTTAATTTTTTCACAATACAAATCTCCCATAATTTTTTTTGTAATATTTTAAGTTACTTGATCATATTTTATAAAATTTACAATAATTCCAATAGCTATTAAAAAAGCCAGCAGTGAACTTCCGCCATATGAAAAAAATGGCAAGACAATTCCCGTTACTGGTAAAATTCCAATATTCATTCCAATATTCATGATAACTTGCACAAACCATAGCAAAAAGAATCCGATGCAGAAGAATTTTTTGCGTTGATCGCGCATCATAATGCTTATGTTTAGAAGCTTCAACAATGTTGCGCAGATTAATAGAATAAGCACGGTTGTTAAGATAAATCCGTAATGTTCTGCAAAACAAGAAAACAAAAAGTCGGTATGATTTTCTGGCACAAAGCCTAGTTTATTATGCAATGCATTTGAACCGAATATTCCGCCCGCGCCAATGGCAGTGATTGATTGAATAGTTTGATACGAACTGCCCTTTGGATCAGCGTTTCGATCCATAAATGCCACAATGCGTGATTTTTGATATGGCAGCATTTTTGACCAAACAATTGGAACGCCCGCGCCAGCGACAACAAAAGCAAACAGCAGAACTTTTTTATTAATTCCCTTAACCCAAATTAAGCTGAAACCAGTTGCTAGAAAAATCAGCGTTGTGCCTAAATTTGGCTGTTTGAAAATAAGCAATGATGGAATAAGCACAATGAATATTGCTTTTATTAAATTCAGCATTGTTAATCTGTTTTGGGCCAAGAATTTCGCAAGCATGAATAACATTGCAATTTTTGCAAATTCACTAAATTGTATGAAGAATCCGCCGATGCTTGTCCAGCGTTTTATGGTGCCCATGCCAACTAAATTAATCATTAATAAAATTATGGTGCAAAAATAGCCGATTTCTGCAAGTGAGAACCAAGTTTCTGCATAAATTTTCGAAATGAAATAGATTAAAATCAATCCTACCGTTAGTTTCATCGATTGACTGATCACGCGCATAGGGTCAAGTGAAAACAATGCGCATAAGCTAGCGATATTGATCAGTATTATGTTGCGAATCAATCCGCCTTCAAGCGTATTCATTGCTTTCATTAACATAAATGAATTTTATTTGATAATCATAAATTGTGCTATGGCAATTTTGTTATAAATTATAAAAAATTCATTATAAAGCTTGCGCTATACAATCTTGCACTAAAATTTTTCTTTGCGTCAATTTTTAACAAATTCTTAAGTAATAATTTTTTAAAATATATATTATGAATGATTATTGCGTAGTGTGTTATAAAACTAATATTAAGTTAATTGAATGTGGAGCTGGATGCGTTTGCTCAACATGTGCGGTATTTATACACGGCCTATAGAGCTGATTTAGTTAATAAACAATTTCATGAGTAAAATTGGATAATACTGATTACAAAATCGTGTTATGGGTATTAACTAATCTACGGCTTTCATTTATTATACTGGTATCATGGAAAACAACACTCATCACTGTTCATTTTGTGGTAAAAACCGTTTGATGGTTCGCAAACTAATTGCTGGGCCAGAGGCATTTATTTGCGATGAATGTGTACTTCTTTCAAATGAAGTATTATCGCATGAGAAGCAAGATGAATTTATAACAAATGATATTGCAATGCTTTCGCCTAAGAAAATTAAGGCAGAGTTTGATAAATATGTAGTTGGGCAGGAGCGTGCTAAGAAGGTGCTTTCGGTTGTCGTTAACAATCATTACAAGCGCTTGATGTTTCAAAATAATTCTGAAATCAAGGGCGGTAAGACAAATTTATTGATGATAGGGCCAACAAGTTCTGGTAAAACTTTGCTTATCAAGGTTTTGCAGAAGATGATGGCAAAAAACAATATTCCAGTTGCATTTGCAGATGCTACAAGCTTAACTGAAGCTGGCTACGTGGGAGATGATGTTGAAAGCATTATTTTGCGTTTATTGCAAGAAGCTGATTTCAATGTTGAGCGCGCGCAACGTGGAATTGTGTTCATTGATGAAATTGATAAGATTGCGGTTAAATCTGGTGGCGGATCGATGAGCCGTGATGTTTCTGGTGAAGGCGTGCAGCAGGCTTTGCTTGGAATGTTGCAAGGCAAGGTAAGTCTTGTTTCGCCGCAAGGTGGACGTCGTCATCCCGCTCAAGAGCAAATTGCAGTTGATACATCAGAAATTTTGTTTATCTGTGCAGGAGCTTTTTGTGGATTACGCGGCATTATTGATGAACGTAATCATGTAGAAGTTGTCGGATTCCACGGCGTTTCAGATAATCGTTCTATTGAAGAGAAGAAATCATACAATGATGTTGAAACTGAAGATCTTATCAAGTTTG
>Ga0169931_10005329_pt1 | contig 19631 bp, 14 predicted proteins | sample Kivu_15m_20L_FD_129675 | JGI IMG/M metagenome (GOLD analysis project Ga0169931, IMG submission 129675) | Freshwater microbial communities from Lake Kivu, Western Province, Rwanda to study Microbial Dark Matter (Phase II) - Kivu_15m_20L... | ecosystem: Environmental > Aquatic > Freshwater > Lake... | reverse complement strand
TTTGGCAGTCACCCATCGGGTTCCTCGGTCAGTTCGACATGAAACGGCAGAATACCCCTGGTTTTCCAGGGTCTGGCGCAAATCATGTGCCGAAGATCGAGAGGTCATCTGGGAAATGCGGGAATACAGGAGTTCGCAAATGGTTCGCACGTTGACCCTGGTAGTCCTCGCTCACGGAGTTTTCTTGGTTCTGTTGACCACTGCAGCGCCGGCGGCGAACATCGCGATCGATACCGTGAGCGTCGGCAACGCGGGCAACGCCCCGGATCAGTTGTATACGTTTAATAACCCTGACAACTTGCTCTTCGGATCGGTTGGATACGAGTATCGGATCGGAAAGCACGAAGTCACGAACGCCCAGTACGCGGCGTTTCTCAATGAAAAAGCCAAGAGCGACCCGCTGATCCTGTACGACGCGAACATGGCGAGCAGTCCCCGGGGCGGCGTCGTTCGTAGCGGCGTGAGTGGGAGTTATACCTATTCGACCAAGCTCGACATGGACAACAAACCGGTGAATTTTGTCGATTGGTACGATGCCCTTCGATTTTCCAACTGGTTGCACAACGGCCAGGGCACAGGCAGTACGGAAAGCGGCGCCTACACTTTACTCGGAGGAACGCCCGTGCCCAGTAACGCCGCCAGCATCGCTCGCAGCGGCGATGCACAATGGTTCTTGCCGAGCGAAGACGAGTGGTACAAGGCCGCCTACTACGATCCAACCCTGAACAGCAACAGCGGCGGGTACTGGAGCTTTGCCACGCAAAACAATAGTGCGCCATCGATCGCAACGGCCAATAGTGTGGGGGACATCACTAATCCGGGTGCCAACGTAGCCAACTACAATTCCGGCGCAGACTGGAATAGTCTCGATGGCAATGTCACCACGGTCGGAAGCGCAGGCCCCTTAAGCACCAGCTATTACCGCACGTCAGATCAAAACGGCAACCTATGGGAGTGGAACGAGGCATCGATCTTCTCGACGTTTCGGGGGTTGCGCGGCGGTGCCTTTTACGGCAATTCTGGACTCAACGCTTCGGACCGCAATCTGCTCGACCCAACCACTCTGGGCGTCGATCGAGGATTCCGCGTCGGCACGGTTGTGCCTGAACCCAGTTCGGTAACGCTCGCCGCGTTGGCGCTTGTCGGAATAGTTTTCCTACGGCGCCGATCGCCCGGCGGAAAGTCCGGCAACCGTGGCCGAAGGTCGGGGACTGGTGTCAAGTAATGGACCGATCCCGTCTCGCTTTCAGCCGTGCGCCTGGGCCACTAGGTTCTATCTGAAGTTCAAAACGGGGCTGAAGTCCTCTCTCGATCCGAGGGCCGACGCGACCTCCGGTCCACTTCGATTCATCGCTTATCCCAAGCCAGAGCGGACGCACTCCCATGCCGATCAAGATTGGTGAAATCGAGGCGCTGTTTCGGTATCCGGTGAAGTCGATGAGGGGCGAATCCCTGGACGTCGCCGAGTTGGGCTGGCATGGACTGAATGGCGATCGGCGGTTGGCGCTGCGCCGGATAGACGATCGCGGCGGATTCCCTTTTCTGACCGCCTCGAAGCTGCCGGAGCTGATTCGGTTTGCTCCGCAGCGACGAGGGGTCGCACAGCGCAGCGTTCCGGCCATTGAGGGAGAGCTCCCGACGCACGTTCGCACCCCAGAAGGCGAGGAGCTGGAGCTATTCGGGCCAGAACTGGCCCTCGAAATCGGTCGCCGGCATGGTTCGCCCGTCGAGATGCTGCACTTGAACCGGGGCATCTTTGACGAAGCGAGCATCTCGGTGATCACAAGCGCCACGATCCGCGAGATCGGCAGGCTCGCGGCGCTGCCCGCTGACGTGCGCAGATTCCGACCGAACATCCTGATTGCCTCCTCGCGAGCAGTACCGTTCGAGGAAGACGACTGGGTGGGAGGCGTCCTCTCGTTTCGAGATGCTGGCGAGCACGCCGAAGCCCACGAGACGGCCGCCATCGGCATCACGAATCGCGACGAGCGGTGCTCGATGGTGAACTTCGATCCTGACTCGGCACGCGCCACTCCAGAAGTGCTAAAAGCCATCGCTCAGACGCGGGACAACAAGGCTGGAGTCTACGCGGCGGTCATGCGGCGCGGCCGCCTCGCGGTCGGGCAGCCCGTGTTCTTCGAACCGGCCACGAAGTAAGGGGCTGCACCACAGAGGTCACAGGGGGATAAGATGAACCACAAAGGACGCGGAGGTTCGCAGAGGGTAAGGCAAAGGCGGGCTGAAGTTCTTGGCTGCTGCGCAGAGAAAGCAGACACGCCGTCGGCACTGCCTCCGGGCTAAACGGTGGAAGAGTACCCCCGGCGAAAGCTGAGAGCCGTCATTCTGAAATCAGTTCGATCTGCGCCCAGTAGGCGGCGGAGGGACGATTGCCGGCGGCGGCGTGATGGAGTTCGAGGGCAGCTTGCTGGCCGGCCAGCGGCGTGAGGTCGATGGCGATGGTCTGCCAGCGAGGATCCGCTTGGGGCGCTTCGGCCTGAATCAAAGCCTGATGCAGTGACTGGCCGCCAGCACGCACGGCGAGATTCCACGCTCCCTCAGGTTCGTGCGAGACGACCAGCACCAGGCGCGAGCGCTTGCCGGCGGGCACGTCGAGCTTAGCGCGGAGGACGCAGGGTTCGCTCGCGTGCACCGGCGTGGTGCGCAAGGCGCCTTCGCGGCCGGCGTGCGAATCGACGATGGCCAGACCTTCGCGGCCGGCGCGATCGGTGGAGAACTGTGGGGCGATCTCATGCACCAGCTCGGCGAACTGGTGACGATCGGTGGTCGCGCGCGGAACGACAGGCTGCGAACCGGCCAGCTTACGGGCCGACGGATCGCTGGGGGGCTTGTCGAGCGTGATGAATGCGAACAGGTCGGCCAGTTCCTGCGGCTTGAGCTGTTTCTCAAGATCCTCGGGCATGAGCGAGAGCGGGCTGGTTTTCATCACCTCGATCTCATCGCGCGGGATCACCTCCTGCTTGCCGCCCTGCACCTTGAGGACGACGCGCTGCGGGCTGTCTTCGGCCAAGAGGCCCGTCAGCACGCGGCCATCGGCGGTGAGCACGGTGCGAGCCTGGTAGGAGCTGCCGATGACGAGGCTCGGGTCGAAGACGTTCGAGAGAAGTTGCTCGAAGGAGCTGCGACCGTTGAGCGTGATGTCGGGACCGACTTCCTGGCCCTGGCCGTAAATCTTGTGGCACTGACCGCAGAGCTTGTTGAAGACCTGTTGCCCCTGGTGCGGATCGCCGGGCGTCTTGCGTAGAAAGGAACGCATCTCGGCGATGACGGCTTCGCGGCGCGGATCGCGGTCTTCGCGAATCGAACCCCAGCGAGCCCGGACCTTCTCGACGAGTGAGGCATCGCCGCGGGCGAGCAATTGGCGGACCTGGTTGGCATTCAAGGCCGAGGAGGGAATCTCGCCGCGGCCAATCGCGTCGAGCAGCTTCTCGGCAGATGCGGTGCGCTCGGTGAGGAGTTCGATGGCGCGCGGCTGCAGCTCGGGCTCGAGATCGCCATAGCCGCTGAGCACGACATCTGCCACCCAGGGCTGGTCGACGCGCGCGAGCGAGGCGAGCGCGGCGGCGCGCAATTCGACCGGATGGGCCGCGCGGTGCTGGAAGATGGGCGTGACGGCCTCTGCCAATTGCGCGTCTTCGGCGGCGATGAGAGCTTCGAGAGCGTGGATGCGACGCGAAACCGGCCCGCTGGGGTCGGTGAAATAGCGGCGGGCAATCTCGCGGGCACGCTCATCTTTCCAGGCGGTGGCCAGTAGCGCGGCGTTGGGATAGAGCGGACTGTCGGCCGAGCCGGCGAGGATCTTTTGCACGAGCGGATCGAGCTGGCTTTTCAGCGGCGTAAGCTGGTCGGCGTGGATCTCGTGATTGGCAAGCCGAACGGTGAGCGTGGCGAGGCATTTTTCGAGCGAGGCCGGATCGCTGTCGGCTTCGGCGGAGAGCGTCTTGACCAGCGCGCCGATCGCCTGCGGATTGCGGCCGCCAAGAATGCGGTCGATCACGCGCGGCATGAAGGCTTCGACCGAAGGCGAGGCCTGGTAGTTCTCGGCCAGTTCGAGATAGCGGGCGCCGTGTTCTTCGAGCAGCGGGTGCAGATTCTGCCAGACGACGTGCGGGATCAGCTTGTCGTCGCCGGCCGTGGATAGAACCTGGAGCAGCAGCGGCATACTGTCGACGCCCGAGAGCTTATCGGCCGCGATGGCGACTTGCAGGCGAACATCCGGCGAAGGATCGCCGGCGAGGCTAACGACTTTTTCGCGGAGCGAATCGCTGACGCGGCCCAAGTTGCCGGCGGCACGGACACCCCAACCGCGGAGCGTGGCGTCATCGTGCGAGAGCAGCGCGTGGTGAAAATCGGGCGTGAGTTCGCTGGCGCCGACGAGCGCCCAGAGGGCGTGCATGCGGGCCTTGCGCGGAGCGGCTTCGTCGAGGACAAGGGCTTCCAGCTTCGGGCGCGCGGCCGAGTCATTTCGCTCGGTGAGGATCCGCTGAGCGACATCGCGATAGTAGATGTTGCCGCTATGCAGACGCCGGACCAGGTCGGCGGTGGATTCTTTTGCGAGATCGAACTGGGGTGCGCGGGGCGTTTCGCCATAGCGGATGCGATACAGGCGGCCCTTGAGGCGGTCGATGCCTTCGGGATCGCGGTTGGCGTCCTGATAGCAGTGATAACGATCGTACCAGTCGAGAACGTAGAGCGATCCGTCGGGGCCAGTCTTCTGCACGACGGGCATGAACCAGGCGTCGTTCGCGCTCAGGAAGTCGGGCGCGGGCCTGGCGAAGTAGGTCGAGCCGTCGCGCTCGAGCACGTCGACGTTCAGGCAGTTGCCGTGAATGTTGCCCATGTAGAGCCGTTCGCGAAACTCCTCGGGATAGGCGTCGCTATCGAAGTAGTGGATGCCGCAGTAGGCCGCCTTCTGGTGCTTGTGCTTGACGATCGAAGGCTGCGGATTGGTGAACGGCGGATAGGGACCGCCCTGGCGAATGTAATACGCGCTCTCGGCGAGATGCCAGAGATGGTCGATCACGCAGGCGCTGACGAACGCGCTGCCATCGCGATCGAACGCGACGCCCCAGGGGTTACTGGTGCCTTCGCAGAACAGCTGAAACTCGCGCGTGCGGGGGTGGATGCGAAACAGCGCGACGGTGAACTCGAAGACCTTGCCGTTCTGCTCGACGCGCGAGGGGTTGAACACGCCGTTGAGTCCGTAGAGCCAACCGTCGGGGCCCCAGGTGAGCGAGTTGGGAAGCTCGTGCGTGTCGTCGCGGCCAAAGCCGGTGACAACGACCTCTTGCTTGTCGGCGCGGCCATCACCATCGGTGTCCTGCAGGAAGAGAATGTCCGGCGCGTTGGCTACCCAGACGCCGCCGTAGCCGACGGCGATGCCCGAGGGGATGTTGAGCCCTTCGGCAAAGATGGTGAACTTGTCCATGCGACCGTCACCGTCGGTGTCTTCGAGAACTTTGATGCGGTCGCGGCCCGGGCCGGGGTCGCGGCGCGGATACTCGAGGCTTTCGGTGATCCAGACGCGGCCGCGCTCGTCGAACGTCATGGCCACGGGGTTGACGATGTCCGGCTCGGCGGCGACCACTTCGACCGTAAACCCCGGCGGGACGGTCATCTTTTTGACAGCTTCCTCGGGCGAGAGAGCCGGTCCCGGGGGTTTGTCCTGGGCGTGGGGGATGACGTCCGGTGCGGCGGCGAGGGCCACAGTCGCGAGAGACGCCGTGAGCAGGAAGCCGAGTGCGGCGAGCGAGCGCAGGCAGAGCATGGCGGAACTTTTGTGGAGAGTGGAAAGAGCTTGGTTCGCGTGAAGCACCGATTATGAGCCGCTGGGCAGGCAGTCGCAAGTTTGCGCTAGGAGAGCGGGGAAATGTCGCTGCAATTGGTGGCGTCCGACAGCACGCCCTGTTGACAGGCTCGTGCGCCGCAAAGGAAGATTGAAGCAGCGGCCGCCACACGTCGTATTCCGCAGCGGCCCGGCTCCTCAAATGCTTCAGGATCACGCGTATGACACGCTTCGTCTGGATCGGACTGCTGGCTGGCTGCGCGGCGAGCATTGTTGGCTGTGGTACGGGCACGTACGACTCGGTAGTGGACCGCGGTGTGGCCACGATTCGGGCAGACGCGAAGTTTCGCGGGCTGTTTGCACCGGTGCAGATTCCGGACGTGCCCTACACAGTGCGGGTGCCGGTGATCTTTCCGAACTCGTATACCCCGACGAGCAGTCATCCAGTCGATGGGGCGAAGATCAAGCCGCAGCGGATGCAGCCGCCGTTCATGGGGAACAACGACAACATCAAGCTGATGTTCGAGGGGACGGTCAAGGAAGGAAGCTCCGATCTGCCGTTCTATGTCTATCTGGGCGCCTCGCCGGTCAAACCGGGCGAAGTCGACAAGTTTGCTGCGGACATCGAAAAGGGCGTGAAGACGATCGTACCGGCCGACCAGTCGCCAGAGTGGGAGCCGGTCGATGCCGACACACCCACGGGTAAGGCGATTCACTGGCGCAAGATGCGGGTGAACATCGATCAGCCGTTCTTCGTGAAGTTGGACGGCGACGATTCGCCCGAAGCGCAGAATCTGCCCGGTGTGCTGGAGTTGTGGCTGCACGACGCGGGGGAGTATGCCATCGTGATCGTGTGGCGTGCGCCGAAACAGATTGAAGGTCCGCAGCAGCGTGAGTTCGACTCGGTGGGCGGGATGACCGTTCCGGTGCCGAATGTGAAGCCAGACCTTGCGAAGTGGCCAGCCCTGACGGCGGGGACGCTCGCTCCCCTGGAACAAACGCCGTAGCGGCTCGGCGGTGGCCGTATTCCTGTCGATTGGTCGTTGCACCTCGCATTGCGTCCTCGTGCGAGGTTAAACTCTAGCCTGCCCCAAGCGAGCGCTGCGCTTAGGGGTACGAACTCTCATTCCTCCGCGGAGCCGCCAGCCCATGACTTCCGTCGTCGTATTGCTTCTTGCCGGACTATTGATCGATGGCCAGAACTGGGAGGTCGTCTCACAGGGGCACACCTTCACCGAAGGGCCCGCCGCCGACCTGGCCGGCAATCTCTATTACACGGACGTCTTCAAGAGCAAGATCCACCGACTCACGCCCGAGGGAAATAGCGAGGTGTTCGTCGATCAGGCTTATGGCACGAACGGACTAATGTTCGGGCCAGACGGTCGACTGTATGCCTGCCAGAACGGCAAGAAGCAGATCGTGGCTTACGACGACAAGGGCGAATTCAAAGTCATCGCCGACGGTGTGCTGAGCAATGACCTGGTGGTGAACCGCGCGGGCGGCATCTACTTCACCGATCCGGTGAATCATCAGATCTGGTACATCGCGCCTGGCGGTGAGAAGAAAGTCGTCGACAAGGGGATGCAGTATCCCAACGGGCTCGTGCTCTCGCCGGATCAGGGGACGCTGTACGTCGTCGACATGAAGGACACGAAGCTGTGGGCGTTTCGCGTCGAGGCCGACGGCACGCTGGGCATGAAAGAGGCGTTTGGCGATCTGCGCGTGCCCGAGGGGCGGCCGGACGTGGGCGCCGATGGGATGACGATCGACTCGAAGGGGCAAGTCTACGTGGCGACGCAGATCGGCCTGCAAGTGTTCGACACGCAGGGCCGGCTGGTGGGCGTGATCGACAAGCCCGAGGGGGCTGCCTGGCTAGCGAACGCGGCGTTCGCGGGTCCGGAGTTGGACACGCTATATGTGACGGCCTCGACGAAGGTCTTCAAGCGGAAGATCAACGCCAAGGGGGTGCGGTATTTCGAGCCGGGGAAGTAGCGCCGGGCCCTTCCCTGCTCTCACCGCCCCGGGCGAACGTGTTTGACGACGTATCGCGCGCCGGGGGGAGGCGATGCGGGCAGCTGAGACCGACGGATTCCGCTACTCCTTGAACTCACCGCTGGCGGGCTTGCCGTCGATTTCTCCGGAGACCGTGCCGGCAAAGTCAGCCACGTTACCAATGCCAGGATCGGCGCCGACGAAGGTCGAAGCCTTGCCGTCGGCGGCATCGGTCGCGGTGAGCGTGACCGTCATCGGAGCGACTTTGTTCCCGTCGGCAGCCTGGGTTTCCTGAATGTTCAGGATCAGTTCCGTGGCCGCCACTGGCGACTCGAAGAAGAAGATGGTGGCTTCCTGCTTTTCGTGGTCGACGGTGAACTCGGCATGATGAGCGCCGAGATCGAAGACAACGCCACCGTTGGGACCGGCGCCGTGAGAATGCGGCTCGCTGGCCGAAGCCTGCGCGGGCTGCTCGGCGGCTTTCTCTGCGGCAGGCTTCGCGCAGCCGGCAACCAACAACAGGGCGAGACATAAACTGCTGGCAATCATTGCGTGCTTCATCGAACGGGCTCTCCGTGAAAAATAGTGTGGCATCAGAAATACAATTGGTTATGCCTCTTTTAGAATCTGATCTTCGGTGTCTTGACGATGGACGAGGCGCTCGGCGTCCTGGCCGCTGAACCGCCAAAACAATCCGGGATGCAACAGAAACTCACAGAAGGTGGAAGTCACCAGGCCGCCGAGGATCACGGTGGCAACGGGATACAGGATTTCGAGCCCCGGCTTGTTGCCGCCGATCACCAGAGGCACGAGTCCGATTCCGGCCGTGAGCGCGGTCATCAGCACCGGTGCCAGGCGTTCGAGGCTGCCTCGCAGCACAGTGGCTTCCGAGAAGACCTGCCCCTCTTCCTTCATCAGGTGGAAGTAGTGAGTGACGAGCAGGATGCCGTTGCGAACCGCGATCCCGCCCAGCGAGACGAAGCCGACGAGGCTGGCGACGGTAAGCGTTTGCTGGGTCACGACCAGGGCCAGCACTCCACCGATGAAGGCTGTCGGAATGGCGTTGAGGATTTGCAGGGTGATGCGCGCCGAAGGATAGAGCATCATGAGAACCAAGAAGATGCCGGCCAGCGAGACGAATGCCAAGCCCGAGATGAGCAGTGTCGCCGAGCGCTGGGCTTCGAACTGGCCCCCGAGCTCCAGAAAATACCCTTCCGGCAGCTTCAGGCGGCCCTGTAGCGCCTGCTCGATTTCTTGGACGGCGCCTGCCAGATCCCGCCCCGTAACGTTACAGCGCACGACCTGTTTTCTGCGAACGCTCTCGCGATTGACGAGGTTCGGGCCGCTGGCTGCTTCGGGAAAATCGGCGACGTCTTTCAGACGGACCTGCCCGCGGCCATCGGGCAGGTCGAGTCGCAACTCCTGCAAGTAGTAGGGATCCGAACGATACGATTCCTGCAGTGTGACGACGAGGTCGAAGCGTCGCTGGCCTTCTAGAACCTTCGACACGGCTTCGCCTTTCAGAGCGGTTTGCACGAATGCAGCGACGTACTCACGACTAAGGCCGTACAAAGCCAGGTCATCCGGATGGAGGACAACGTGCAGTTCATCCACGCGTTCCTGGGGATCAATGACCGGGGGTGTAACACCTGGCACGTCCGTCAGAACGGTGCGTACCTGGCGGGCGAGTAGCCGCAACTTATCGAGGTCGTCGCCAAAGATCTTGACAGCAATCTGCGCGTTAACGCCTGAAAGCATGTGGCTGATTAAGTGGGAGAGCGGCTGTTCGGCTTCGAACTCGACGCCCGGCGCTTCGGCGCGCAGATCGGCCAGAACGGTCTTCAGGAACTGATCGCGGTCCACCCCGCCTTGCGGGTTCATGGTCAGAATATACTCACCGACATTGACTGGTTGGGCATGCTCGTCCAGTTCGGCACGACCCGTTCGTCGTGCAAAGTGCAGAACGGGGCCATTGGGATTAGCTTCGTTCTGCTGCATGGTGCGGAGTTTTCGGTCGACGATCGCGGAGACTTCGTTCGATGCTTGCAGCGAAGATCCGCCGGGAAGCGCCACGTTGATCTGGACACTGCCCTCGTCGAATTTTGGCAGGAAGTCGGCGCCCAACCTGGTGAGTTGCCAGGCCGCGATTCCGACGAGCACCCAGGTGACCAGGAGCAGCGCGGCGGCGTGTCGCATGCTGAAACGAATCAAGTAACTCGCGATCCATTTGAGCCACCGCAGCAACCAGCCATCGCCACGAAGGTGCGTGGCTTTCGATTGGGGCAGCATGTAATACGAGAGCACGGGCGTAACGGTCAGGGAGACCAACAGCGAGGCGAGGATCGAGACGATGTAGGCGATACCCAGCGGCGAAAACAGTCGGCCTTCAACACCTGAAAGTGCGAATAGTGGCAGGAAGGCCAGGATGACCACGAGCGTGCCGAACACGATGGCGGAGCGGATTTCGCGGCTGGCCTCGTAGACTACGAGAATCGCCGGCTGGGGGTTCTCGGCCGCGTTGTTCTCGGTCAATCGCCGGAAGATGTTCTCGACGTCGACGATTGCATCGTCAACCAATTCGCCCATCGCCACGGCGATTCCGCCGAGCGTCATCACGTTGATCGAGAGGGCCGTGCCCGTGACGATTCCCACCAGTTGGAAGACGACGGCAGTGATAGCCAGCGACAGCGGGATGGCCGTGAGCGTGATGAAGGTGGTGCGGACGTTCAACAGGAACAAGAACAGCACGATGACGACCAGGACGGCGCCGATGACGAGCGCTTCCTCGACATAATAGATTCCGCGGTCGATGAATGACTTCAGTTGAAACAAGTCCAGGTTAAACGCGATATCCGCAGGAAGCGTCGCCTCGGTATCGCGGAGCACGGCCTTAACCTGGTCGGTCAGTGCTCGCGTATCGGCGTGTGGCTGCTTGACGACGGTGATCACCACGCCGGGATGGCCATCGACTCCGGCGTCGCCGCGTTTGGGGGCGGGTCCTTCCTGTACGGCAGCGACATGCCGCAGCAGCACTGCTCGCTGGCCAGAATTCTTCACCGGAATCTTTAGCAGATCCTCAAGCACCTGCGCTGGCAGGGGGCCAAGGCGACCGATTACCCGAACCGGTCGCTCGCCCTGCCCTGCTTCGAGGACCCCGCCGCTGGTATTCAGATTGTTGGTGGTGATGGCCGCCTCGATCTCCTGCAGCGAGACGTTGTATTCCTGAAGCCTGACGGGATCGACCAGCACTTGGTACTGCTTGACGTCGCCCCCCATGACGATCACTTCGGCGATGCCCGAAATTCTAAGCAGGCGGGGGCGTACGAGCCAGTCGGAGGTTGCGCGGAGGTCCATGCGATCTTCGAGGGGCGTGCGAAATGTGGCGGTTTGGCGACCGGCGTCGGTCACAAAGGAGACGGCATGCGGAGTGTCAGCCTCCTCCCAGCGAACTTCCTTGACGGTTATCTGCTTCCACAACTCCGGTTGGTCGCGGGGTTCCGCAGACCATACGAAAAGTTCATACGCGCCATCCTTCGCGACGCGTTCGGCCATCAGCCCCGTGTCCGCAATCGGCGCCAGCACACCACCACGCGGTCCGTTGCGACGATGAAGTCCAATATGCAAGATCTGCCCCATGATCGAGGCCGGGGGCGTCATCAGGGGACGGATGCCCGGAGGCATGGGCACCGCGGCCATCCGCTCCATGACAGTTTGCCGGGCATCGCGAATCTCGGTCTGCCAACTGAACTCGACGTAAATCACATTCATGCCCTGGCTCGACTGGCTGCGCACGGCCTCGACGCCGGCCGCCCCCAGGATGGCCGTCTCGATCGGCACGGTGACGAGCGTCTCGACTTCCTCGGGCGACAACCCTGGACACTCGGTAAGGATGACCACCCGGGGCCGGTCGAGATCTGGAAACACGTCGATTGGCAAGCGCATGGCAGTAACCCCGCCGTAGACGAGCAGGATCACGCTGAGCTTGAGGATCAGTGCGCGGTAACGGAGCGAGAATCGAATGACAGCATTCAGCATACGAATCAGTTCCCCTCGTCTTCGTTCTTATGCAGGCTGCCATCCGCATGGACATGCATCCCTTTAGGAATGTCCGCCGAGCCAGTCTTAGTCATACGATTGAGTTGCGCCGCAGCCGTTTGGACGACCGCGGGAATCGTCCAGCGAGAATCTCCTTTCGTGTAGGCCGGCAGCGAGCCATCGTCTGCAATGACCACGCGGTCACGGTCGCGATGCACGACGTGCACCGATTTGCGATCGAACAGATTGACGTTCTGCGTGAAGACGTACGTCTCTGGACCTTCGACGGCAATCGCCTCTGCAGGAACGACAAACACGCCGTGCAGCTCTTCCACACGAACCCGTAGAAGCACGCGCTGACCCGTCCGAAAGCGCCACTGGACTCTTGCCTCGCCGTTTGGCTCGACCTGTTTGGACTGGTTCGTCAGAGGCATTAAGAACGAGAAGGTTCTGGTAGTCGGATCGACCGTGCTGGCGATGTAACTGATCGGCACGGCGGCATCGTGTGAGGGCCAATCGGCGGCAGCGTCCTGGAAGTCGACTTCCACGGGCCAGGCTTCCCGCACGCTGTGCTCGAGAAGCGCGGCCTCGTCGCGAAATGCCTGGCCTTCGATCGCCAGCAGCTTCTGATTGGCCAGATCGCACAGCCTCTGACCCGCCTCGACTTGCTGTCCGACTTCGACGGCCAGTTGTCGAATTTCGAAGGTCAGCGTCTCCGGCTTTACGCCCTGGTCGGAGGTCGCAGCGCCCCATCGGCGGAACGAGGTGGCTGGAATTTCAGGAACGCGGACTGAGATCTCGCTCACAAGTTTTCCCTGTGAGATGCCCGCGATATCATCTGCCGCCAAACCTCGTCGGCGCAGGTCTTCGCGATAGGCGTTGGCGGCAGTCGTCAGGCGGGCGATCTCATGCTCGACCTCCACGGCGCGCGCCTGAGCGAGACCCTCGCCAGCCGCGCGGATGCGTTCGAGCCGGACTTCGGCTAGCGTGATATCGTGACTGGCCTTGTACAGGCCTGCCTGCGACTCGTGCAGGGATTCGCTGGCCAGGCGCAGCGTGAACAGAACGTCTCCCGACCGAACCGTGTCGCCGGGAAGATGCAGGATCTGCAATACGGTTCCGACTGCGGGAGCGACGACCTCGCGATCGCTGATCCCCGGCCGGTCGACGATCATTCCTGGAACCGTGATGACTTTCCAGTAGGTCTCCGATTTCAGAGGCCTGGCCGCAAGGCGCAGATTCTTCTGGGCCTGCTCGCCCACAATCACTTTGTTCTCGAGATTAACTGCCGACGCCGGCGGAAGAGCGTCTGCCTCCTGCTCGAGTGGCACAGCGGGTTGCAGTTTTGGCAGCCACACCACAGTGGCGAAACCGACTACCGTCGTGGCGGCTACGGCGACTGCAAGTACAATGAGTTTTGGAGCTGGCAACTTCATGAGAAGTCTCACGGTCGTAGGCAAACTGCGCGCATTGCCGCGGGGGCAATCAAGAAAATCAAGCGCGGACAGTGGCGGCTCGAATGAACGTCGCGGCGCCAGGTCGGCTCGCAAAGGGCAAGATCAGATGCGCAATGCGCGCAGAGTCAGATAGAGCGCGCAGTCCGGCGCTCTCAGAGAAGGCGTGTGAGCCCACATCGCCGAAGGTCGATCGGTGGGAGTGCAGGTCGAAACTGCAAGGTAGAGCGGCGCGATCGGCTCAGAGGTAACCTTGGCGAGGTCCGGCCCGGCGATTCGATTGGGGATGGGATTCGAGTCGAAGTAAACCGCGTCGGAATCGTGATCGCAACCTGGGTACAGCGAACGAGGCGGCGCCGTTTGGTGGCCGTGATCGTGCTGCTCGTGTTCGTGGTCGTGACAAAACCACGCCAAATGCACGTGCGGACGCGCGTCGTGCACGGCTGCATCTCCCGCGCCATGCGCATGGGGAACAGGCGCCAATTGACCGGCGATGAAACCGATAAGCAGCAAAAGTGATATACAACGGCGAAGCATGAAACCCCGAATCCTAGGACTACCTGAATGGTAGGCACCCCGCCCGTCCCATGCAAGCGTGAGGTGTGGAGGGGGACGACTTTCGAGGGCAATCACTTGCCGAAGAACACGGGCCCGAGTGGGCCATTCCGTGTTCTCGCTGCCGCATACCGGCAAGAGCGCTGCTGGCTATCGCTTAGCGAGGCAGCGGCGGCATGGGATCGCCCTGCGACTGGGGAGTGCCCAGCGAAACGACCGGCGCCTGCGGTGCGTACTGTGCGGGGGCGTTTTGCTGCTGTCCCGGGCGCTGGGCGACGTAGGCGGCGTTGGCTGGCGCTGCGCCAGGCACGGCGGCATAGGAGGCGTAAGCAGGCCCATCGGTTGAGAGCCGGGCAATCCAGTCTTGTGCGGCCGTGAGCTTGGGATCGGCCTGGGCGGCCGCCTGGAAATGCTTGAGAGCGGCGGCGTTGTCTTTACGCTGCGTGAGCAGGTAGCCCAGGTTGTAGTTGCCGACGCTCTTGCCATGGGCGGCGATGAGCTGTTCGGCGGCATCGCTATACTTGCCTTGCTCGACGAAGGCCGCGGCGAGGTTATTGCGATAGAGCTTGTTGTCGCCATCGAGCTCGACGGCTTTCTTGAGCTCACGGGTGGCGTCGCCCATCATACCGCGGCGATGGTAGCAAAGCCCCAAGTCGTTGCGAACCGAGGCGTTCTTGGGGTGCTTTTTGATCGCGCGCTGATAGAACCTGGTGGCCGCTTCGAAGTTGCCCTGGCGATCTTCAAGCCGGGCGAAGCCGATCAGCGCGTCGACATGGTTGGCGTCGAGGTCGAGGGCCTTGCGATAGTTGGCTTCGGCCTCGGTGAAGTTGCCTGACGTCTCGTGCATTTGAGCCGCGGCCACGAACACGGCAGGGCCGGGCTTGCCTGTGGGTGACTCCATCGGAACGTGCTTGGGTTCGGGCTTGGACTTGATGGCGGCGAACATCTTGGAAGTGCCGCTCTTGACGCTGGCCGTCATCTTGTCGAGCGACGACTGCTGGGTGGGCGGTTTCTTGGCCGTGGTCGAGGTGCAGCCGATCGCGACCGGCAGGGCCAGAGCGAGAGCCACCGAACAGAAAAGTTTGTGGGGCACGGCTTGCATCCTCGAAGTACGAACTACTGAGACACTTAAGCTAATCGGCTCGATCCCTACGGTTAGCATCGTCCGCCAGCGTCGGGCGTCTGCACTGCAAACGCGTGTCCGGTGCGGGCGAAAAGCGGGAACCTGAGCCGCAACCAAATTGCTAGCTATTTGATACTGTTGCTGTCGTAGCCGCCGCTGCCGCTGGACATGCCGCCTGCTGGGAGGCGCGGGTCGGGACGACTGGAATTGAACTTGCGCGTGATGGCGTCGATGTCTTCGGCCGACCAGCCGTCGTTCGGCAGGTTCGTTTCCACCACCTGAGCCACTTGGCCCGGGGGAACCATGCGTGTGGATGCCTGCTCAACGGCGGCCAGCCGGGCCTGGGTGATGTCTGCCGAGAGTCCCTGCTGCACGAAGATCGTGCGCCGCGCGGGCGGCATTTGCGTGAGGATGTAGCGGAGCTTGGTTTCGCCCGCCAACGTGAGCTGGCTCGTCCCATCCTGAAAGTGATAGTCTGAGATGAGGTTCTGCCGCCGCCAACCGTTGGCCGTCTGGATGGCGAACGGAGCCATCGTGGCCTGGCGGTCGGCCTGCAAGAACGGCTCGGGCCACATCTTGTTGCGGTGGTAGTCGCGTTTGAAACGCTCGCAGAAAGTCTCAAACCACTGGGCTTTGGCCGGCGTGGCGGCGCCCAGGCAAACGAGCACCAGAAACAAGATGGAGCCAAGACGTAGCATCGGTTCCCTCCGATTGATCGCGTCCTCGCATGAAGGCGCGTTCGTGAACGATAGGCAGCGGGCGCAAGTTCGTAGCCTCGGTGCTCCGATGTCGCCGCACATGGACTATCGACGGCGCTGCGACCGGAACTATGCCAGCATGGGGATTAACCGGCAGGGTTTGCCGAGGTTACCCCAGTTGCTGCTAGCAGCGATGCGCGCTTCTGACCGGCTACTTCTGCCCGTTCATCATTGGGAACATTTCGTTGACGATCGTGATCGCGGCGGGGCCGACGAGTACTACGAAGATCGCCGGGAAAATGAAGATCACGAGCGGGAAGATCAGCTTCACGGCCGTTTTGGCGGCTTTCTCTTCGGCCAGCTGGCGGCGGCGGGTGCGCATCGAATCGCTCTGCACTCGGAGAGCCTGAGCCACGCTTGAGCCGAACTTGTCGGCCTGGATCAGAATGGCCGCCAGGCTGCGCAAATCATCCACGCCGGTGCGCGAACCAAGGTCCTGCAAGACTTCGTTGCGAGCGCGACCCATTTGCAGTTGGAAGTTGCAAAGCGTGAACTCCTCAGAGAGGAGCCTGCAGGACTTTTTCATTTCTTCGCTGACCTTGCGCATCGCCTGGTCGAGCCCGAGGCCGGCCTCGACGCACACGACCAGCAGATCGAGCACGTCAGGAAGTCCCAGAAAGATTTGTTCCTTGCGATGGCGAGCCATGAACCAGAGGATGACGTCCGGCAGGTAGAACATGAAGGCCGTGCCACCGACCGAGTAGATGAGCGCTTTCTGCGTGATCGCTCCGGTGAACAGCGCGGTGCCACCGCTGGCGAACAGGCCCACTACCAGGCCAATAATCTTGAGGCCCAGAAACACGCCGACGGCGTTCTCAGCGCGAAAGCCCGCTTCGCTGAGCCGGATCTTGAGCTTGCCGACTTCCTCGGCGCTTTTGGGCTGCAAAGGCTTGGACATGGGCGAGGCCTTGGCGAGCATCTTGCTCATCGTGGCCCCCTTCTTGACTGCGGCCTGCTCACCCGACCGACGTTTGGCCGGATTGCGCAGCTCTTCGAGACGCTCTTCGGCGCGAGGTTTGCGCGCGGCAAGCATCTCGAGAATGAGCCACGCGCCCACGGCGAACATGCCGAAGATGGCGAACGGCACCAACTGAGTCATCGCGCCCGCGGCCAGAAGTGTGATTGTGATCATGATGCTTACACCTTGATATTGACGATTTTCTTGATCACGACCGCACCCAGTAACTGCATCACGACCGCACCGGCCAGCATTTTGCGGCCCATCGGATCGGTAAACAACGGCATGACGTATTCAGGATTCAAACGATAGACAGTCAAGAACAAGAGCGGCGGGAGACCGAGCAGCACGACGCCTGACAGACGGCCTTCGCCGGTGAGCGCCTGGACCTGGCCCCAGATCTTGAACCGTTCGCGAACGAGGTAACCAATCTTGTCGAGAATTTCAGCGAGGTCACCACCCGTTTGTCGCTGCAAAATGACAGCCGTGGCGAAGAATCGCAAGTCGATGTTCGGAATGCGATCGGTCATGTTGTCGAGCGCATCCTCGAGGGCGACACCGAGGTTCTGCTCTTCGAACACGCGGTTGAACTCTTTGGAAATGGGCGGCCGCATTTCGTCGGCCACCAGGCTGAAGCCGGAGGCGAGGCTATGGCCGGCGCGCAGCGCGCGAGCGACCAGTTCCAGAGCGTCGGGAAGCTGCTTGGCGAACTGCTTGAAGCGTCGGCGACGCCGCAGGACGAGCCAGATCATGGGCAAAGTGGCCAGGATCAGCCCCATGGGCACGACGATCGAGGGATGCAGGCCGGCGACGACCGGAATGAACAGGCCGACCACCGCCATGATGCCGGAGACGCCGAAGAATTGAGCCGGAGTGAGTGTGGTGTCAGCCTGCTCGAGCAGCAGTGAGATATTGCCCAGTCGCGTGAAGTACTCGAGCAAGGCGCTTTGCGTGCCGTCGAGTGGATGAGCGAGCACGCTTCCTTTGAGCAGCGCGTCCTTGGCCTGCTTGCCGGTAGTCGAACCGGTGAGCACGGCCAGGCGGTCTTCGACGCCGGGTTCGGTCTTGGCGGTCAGCCAGGTGGCCGCGGCGCCAATCAAGCAGGCCACGCAAAAGAACACGGCGACGGGGACAATTAAGGCTGTCATCGGATCACTCGATTCGTTGTGACGCGCTCTTTGCACGCGTCCGACTGTATCAGGGGTTTACTGCCGGGGCAGATTTAATCCTCGAGCATCACGCGCTGGCGGAACGCGCTGGACGGCAACCGCACGCCGGCCGCTTCCAGTCGGTCCATGAAGTTGGGACGCACGCCCGTGGCTTCAAACTTACCGAAGGCGCGACCGTTCTCGTCGATGCCTTCCTTCTGATAGTGGTAGATGTCCTGCATCACGATCGTGTCCTGCTCCATGCCGAGCACTTCGGTGATGTGGGTGATCTTGCGCGGCCCGCCCTGCAGACGGTTGGCCTGCACGATCAGGTCGACGGCGCTGGCGATCTGTTGGCGAAGCGCCTTCAGAGGCAACTCGAAGCCGGCCATCGTGATCATCGTTTCCATTCGGGCGATGCCGTCGCGCGGGGTATTGGCGTGGATTGTCGTGAGCGAACCTTCGTGGCCGGTATTCATGGCTTGGAGCATGTCGAGCGTTTCCGGTCCGCGACACTCGCCGATGATGATGCGTTCAGGCCGCATACGCAGGGCGTTGCGGACGAGGTCGGTGGCGGTGATGGCCCCCTTGCCTTCAATGTTCGGCGGACGCGTTTCGAGCCGGACCACGTGATCCTGCTGGAGCTGAAGTTCGGCGGCATCCTCGATCGTGACGATGCGGTCAGAGTTCGAAATGAAGCTCGACAGGGTGTTGAGCAGCGTCGTTTTGCCAGAACCCGTACCGCCGGAGATGACGATGTTGAGCCGAGCCTTGATCGCGCCTTCGAGGAGCATCACCATCTCGGGCGTGAACGCCTTGAAGTTCAATAGGTCTTCTAGTTTGAGCGGATTCGAGCCGAAGCGACGAATGGAAACCGCGGCCCCGTCGAGGGCCAAGGGCGGAATGATCGCGTTCACACGGGAGCCGTCCGTGAGGCGGGCGTCGACCATCGGGCAGACTTCGTCCACGCGGCGGCCGACCTTCGACACGATGCGGTCGATAATCTGCATCAGGTGGTTGTTGTCGCGGAACGTGACGGCGGTCTTTTCCATCTTGCCGCGGCGTTCCACGTAGATGTTCTTGGGGCCGTTGATCAGAATATCGCTGATCGTCGGATCTTTGAGCAGCAACTCGAGCGGACCGAGGCCGAAGGTTTCGTCGAGAACTTCGTCGACCAGCCGCTCGCGCTCATTACGATTGAGCAGCGTGTCTTCGGTGTCGCACAAATGCTCGACGACCAGGCGAATCTCGCGGCGCAGAACGTCGCCTTCGAGCTCGCCCACGCGCGTCAGGTCGAGCTTGTCGACCAGCTTGCCGTGGATCTTGCGCTTGAGATTGTCGAACTCGGCAGACTTCGAATCTTCGGGACGGAGAGTTGTCGGCTTCATTGCGGCTGGTAATCCTGGCTGGTTTGCCTTCGTGGCAAAAGACAACGGGGCATGTTTTGTCTCGCGAGGGAAAGACAGCGCGTGATGCCCAAACGCATCGTGCTCGTCGCGAGTCACCCGACACGCGCAGTCCCTACCCGATCGAAATATAGCTCGCGGTTGCATCCTTCCCCCGGAATCCGCAGGGGACGGACGATCGCCAAGGTCGGCGAATGCGCGGACGCGAGGTGCGGGTTATGCGGGATGCGCAGGGGCACCATGGATGAAGACGGTGGCTGGCGCGCGACGCAGCTAGGGTGCCACCTATAGGAAGTCCTCTGTCAAGTGAGATCTTGGGCGCGAGCCCTGTTTGGTATCTCCTTGCTGAGGAGGGGCTTTTCAGGAGTGGCATTGGGAGTACGGTTTCCGTGGTGTTGC
>Ga0169931_10005328_pt1 | contig 19634 bp, 15 predicted proteins | sample Kivu_15m_20L_FD_129675 | JGI IMG/M metagenome (GOLD analysis project Ga0169931, IMG submission 129675) | Freshwater microbial communities from Lake Kivu, Western Province, Rwanda to study Microbial Dark Matter (Phase II) - Kivu_15m_20L... | ecosystem: Environmental > Aquatic > Freshwater > Lake... | reverse complement strand
GTATTACTCACCCGTTCGCCACTCGTCGCCAGGGTTGCCCCCGCGTTACCGTTCGACTTGCATGTGTAAGGCATGCCGCCAGCGTTCAATCTGAGCCACGATCAAACTCTATGGTTCGATCTTTTTTGCCTCTTTCGAGGCTGCTCAAAACGGAATTGACGTCATTGGTATGAACCAATGCTTTATTTCCGTGTGAGCGTTTGCTAATTTCTGTGGCACTTGGCTAGGTTGCCCTAGCGCCATGCTTAGACGTTTCGCTTAAACGCCCACACTTATCGGCTGTTGGTTTTTAAAGATCGCCGCTGATCTGCGTTTGCATTTCGATCAGCACAGAAGCGAGAGCATGACATGCTTTTTTGAGCTTGTCAACTCGCGGTGGCTTTTTTTTGCTACCGCTCGTCTTGACCTCTTGGGTTGTACCCCGCTTGGCGACTGCCTTTGCAGCGTTTGGTGCCAAGCTTTGCTTCCGCCAAGCTTTGCTTCTGTTGCGTGTGTCGTACTACTCGCGGCTTCTCTTTGGCTGTCGCCGTCGCGCTTGCGATCAAGCTTTGTGCAAAAAAAGCATAGCCCGAAACTGTATCGGGTTTTTTTTAACATTGCAAATCGATGACAGGTCGCCCCGGTTCAGGCTCACTCATGACGAAAGACGGGCGGACGTTTTTCGATGAATGCCTGCATGCCTTCTTTTTGATCCAGTGTGGCAAACAGTGAGTGGAAGACCCTTCGCTCGAAGAGCAGCCCCTCGGCGAGGGGCGCCTCATAGGCGCGATTGATCGATTCCTTGATCATCATCACCGAAGGCAGCGAGTGCGATGCAATGGCCGCGGCGGCTTCGAGGGCCTCATCCAGCACGCGCTCCTGAGCGACGACTCGGGACACCAGGCCCGAGCGCTCGGCTTCGGCGGCGTCCATCATTCGGGCAGTCAGACACATGTCCATTGCCTTGGCCTTGGATACTGCGCGAGGCAGTCTCTGAGTGCCGCCGGCGCCGGGAAGGATGCCCAGTTTCACTTCGGGCTGACCGAAACGCGCGGTCTCGGACGCGATCACGATGTCGCACATCATCGCAAGCTCGCAGCCACCACCCAGCGCATAGCCCGACACTGCAGCAATCACGGGTTTGCGGATCTTCCGCAAGGCTTCCCAATTCCGGGTGATGTAATCGGATTTGTAGACGTCCATGTAGCTCCACTGGCTCATGGCAGCGATATCAGCACCCGCAGCAAAGGCCTTGTCGTTGCCAGTGATCACCATCGCCCCGATCGTGTCATCTGCGTCGAAGGCAAGGAGCGCCTGACCGAGTTCGTCCATAAGCCGGTCGTTCAGTGCGTTCAGCATCCGCGGGCGATTGAGGGTAACCAGGCCCACACGACCCCGGGTCTCGACGATGATGTTCTCGAAAGACATGACGCTCTCCTTGGGTAAGCTACAGAGTAAAGATTGTGCCAGCCCCTGGGTCGGATTTTGGGCGCAAGCCACCTTGTAAGATTGACGCCATGTCCGCTAGCCCTCAATCCCACAGCCCAGCCGCTCGCTTGCCCTTGATCGCGGGGCTCCTGCTCGCCGGTGGGCGGGGCAGTCGCTTCGATCCGTCCGGCCATTCCGACAAGCTGATGGCCCGCTGGAGGGGACTCCCGCTCGCGAGCCCCGCCGCGCAACTGCTCAGATCGGCCTGCGATCCGTGTTTGGCGATCCTGCCTCCCGGCAAGCCCGAGCTCCAGGCCTTGCTCGAGCGCGAGGGATTTGACATCTTGGTGTCAGAGAAGGTCTACGATGGACTCGGCGCCTCACTTGCTGCGGGAGTCGACGAGCTGGTTCGGCGCGTTGCTCCCGACGCGATTGTGGTAGCACTTGCCGACATGCCCGCGATCCAACGCTCGAGCCTCTTGACGCTGATTGACGCCTGGCGGGGGCGCGGCGGGCATGACACAGCGGCGGCGCCCTTTTTCGACGGTCAGCGCGGACACCCTGTCATCTTCGGCTCCGGCCTGTTCGGCATGCTGAGTGCGCTCACGGGAGACCGCGGCGCGGGGCAAGCGCTGGCATCATCGCGGCTGCTCGCAATCGAAGTTGATGATCCGGGCGTGCTGCGCGACGTCGACACGATTGAAGACCTGAAACGCATGGATCGCCCTGACGGCGAACCGTTTCCTGGATGACCCAACGAACCCATCTGCCATGACCGCAATCCGCTATCGCGTCACGCCCGCTGACCCGCACGCTCATCTTTTCGAGGTGACCCTGGAAATCGACGATCCGAACCCTTCGGGCCAGGTCCTGGAGCTGCCTGTCTGGATACCGGGCAGCTACATGATTCGGGAATTTGCCCGGCACATCGTGGCGATCGGAGCGACGCGAGGGGGCCGACCCATCAGCCTCGAAAAGCTCGACAAGTGCAGATGGCGGGTGCAGGCGGGCAAGGGTCCAGTCGCACTCCGCTACGAGGTGTACGCCTGGGACTTGTCGGTTCGCGGGGCGCATCTCGATTTAAGCCATGGTTTCTTCAATGGAACAAGCGTTTTCCTGCGTGTGACAGGTCGCGAGGACGAGCGCTGCGGCGTTGACCTCGTCCCGCCCCCAGCCGAGCTCGGTCTGGATTGGCGGGTGGCGACCACGCTTCCGAGCGCAGGCGCCAGTCCCGGAGCGTTCGGCCGCTATTTCGCACCGGATTACGACGCGCTGATCGACCACCCGGTTGAGATGGGCCAATTTGCGCTCACACGTTTTTCCGCGGGCGGTGCCACACATGCGATTGCAATCACCGGTCGCCACGATACCGATTGCGAGCGGCTCGCCCGGGACTTGCGCAGGGTCTGCGCGGCGCAGGCCCGACTGTTCGAACCTGGAACCGGACGCGCGCCGTTTGACCAATACCTGTTCCAAGTCACGGCCGTCGGCGAGGGCTATGGCGGGCTCGAGCATCGAAACAGCACCGCGCTGATCACCCGGCGGGACGATCTGCCCTGGCCAGGCATGCGTGGGACCCCCGAGGGTTACCGGCGATTCCTGGGTTTGTGCAGTCACGAATACTTTCACGCCTGGCACGTGAAACGCATCAAGCCCCAGGTCTTTGTGCGATACGAATTGGGCTCGGAAAACTACACTCGGCTACTCTGGGTCTTCGAGGGCTTTACCTCCTACTACGATGATCTGATGCTCGCGCGCGCCGGCGTCATCACGCAGACGGAATACCTCGGAAGCCTCGCGCATACCATCGGGCAGGTCATCCAGTCGCCCGGCCGATTCCGCCAGAGTCTTGCCGAATCCAGTCACGATGCCTGGATCAAGTACTACCGGCAAGACGAGAACGCGCCGAATGCCATCGTGAGCTACTACGCAAAGGGCGCCCTGCTTGCGCTCTGTCTCGACGCATTGATTCGCAGTCAGACCCAGGGCAGCGCAAGCCTCGATGACGTGATGCGGCTGCTCTGGCAACGATATGGGCGGGACTTCTATGACCGCGAAGGCCGTATCGGGACCGAAGCCCGGGGCCTGCCAGAAGACGGCTTTGCCGAGATTGTGCGAGAGGCAACGGGACTCTCGGTCTCACGAATTCTGTCCAGGTGGGTCGAGGGCACAGGCGATCTTCCACTTGCCCAGTCGCTCAAGGAATTGGGCATTCGCTTGAGCCTGAAGGCCCAGGACAATGCGGCCGCCCGGCTGGGTCTGAGACTGAGCGAGTCGGGTGGGCGCCTGCGGGTGACGAGCGTGATCCAGGGTGGAAGCTCAAGCCGCGCCGGAGTCAGCGCAGGCGACGAAATCATCGCGATCAACGGGATCCGGGCTGATCTCGCGCTACTGAACAGGCGCGTCGCCCGAATGACCCCGGATCACAGGATCCGGGCCCACCTGTTCAGACGCGACGAATTGGTCGAGGTCGAGATTGGGGTCGGACGCACCGAGCCCAGCGAGGCCACCCTCAGCCTCATCGACGAGGCCGATGAGGCGACCCGGGCCTTACGCGAGGGGTGGCTGAGCAGTCGGTGACCCCATCGCTTTCCCGGTGCGGCCGAAGGGAGAATTCAGGTGATGTTCGACAAACATGAGCCGATCTTGGCCGTAGAAAATCTCGCCGTCGACCAGAAAACTCGGAGAGCCCGGCACACCGGCCTCGATCGCACGGTTGGTACACGCCTGAAAAGCGGCTGACATCGCGGGATCGGCCGCGCGCTCGATTAGCGGTGCGGGATTGATCCCGATCGCACGGACGAGATCCGACAGCACTGCTGGATCGGCAATATCGCGATCATGCCGCCACAAGGCGGTGAGCAGATCGGCCGCCAGACGATCGGTGTCAAGGCCCGCATCCTGGGTCGCCAGCACCAGAGCCGAAGGCAACAGGCGATCACCGTGGTGATGAACCGGATCGAGCAGCACCGGCATATTCAGGTATTCACTCCAGCGCTGCACCTCGAGCCTGAACTGCAATGCGCGCGGCCGCGCGCCGCGCTCGGCAAAGGGCAGGCTGCCAAAGGCGGGCACAACCTGCGACAGATCAACCGGGCAATGAACGAGTCGGCGCCCGTGGCGGTGAGCCAGATCGGCTACACGGGGAGCCGCGAAGTAGGCGTAGACGGACCGAACCGAATAGAAGAAGACGATTGGCGCGGGTGTGGGGTCAGTCATTCGGCATCCATCAGGCGCCTGTTCCACCAACTGTGAGGCCCTCGATCCGCAGGGTGGGCTGGCCGACGCCCACCGGCACGCTCTGACCTTCCTTGCCGCAGACCCCCACGCCCGAATCAAGCCGCATATCGCTGCCAATCATCGTCACCTGCTTGAGTGACTCAGGACCATTGCCGATCAGCGTGGCGCCCTTGACCGGGTACTGGAGACGCCCTTTTTCGACCCACCAGGCCTCCGAAGCCGAAAAGACGAACTTGCCATTGGTGATATCGACCTGCCCGCCGCCGAAATTGACCGCGTAGAGACCTCGATCGATCGAGGCGATGATCTCGGCTGGATCGTGGCCACCCGACAGCATGAAAGTGTTGGTCATACGGGGCATCGGCAGATGTGCAAACGATTCGCGCCGCCCATTGCCCGTCACAGGTACCCGAGACAGCCTTGCGTTCAAACTGTCCTGCAGGTAGCCACGAAGGACGCCGTCCTCGATCAGGACGTTGCTGCGGGTGGGGTTGCCCTCGTCATCGATATTGAGCGAACCGCGCCGGCCAGCGATCGTTCCGTCGTCGATCACGGTGACGCCAGGTGCGGCGACACGCTCTCCGATACGGCCCGAAAAAACCGAGGACCCCTTGCGGTTGAAATCGCCTTCGAGACCGTGGCCGACCGCCTCGTGCAGCAGCACGCCGGGCCAGCCGGGACCGAGCACCACGGTCATGGTCCCGGCGGGTGCCGGACGCGCCTCCAGATTGGTGAGCGCAGCATGGACGGCCTCGCCCACGTACCGGTCAAGCGTCGCCTCATCGAAATAATCCATGCCCGAGCGCCCACCGCCGCCGCTATGGCCCTGCTCGCGCCGGCCGCCCTGCTCGGCGATCACCGTGAGGGAGAGGCGAACGAGTGGCCGCACATCCGCCGCAATCACGCCGTCGGCCCGGACCACGAGCACGACGTCGTACTCGGCCGCCAGGCCCGCCATCACCTGAACGATCCGCGGGTCACGGGCCCGCGCGGCGCGCTCGACGCGCTCGAGAAGGGCCACCTTGGCCGCAGCCTCGAGCGACGAAATCGGGTCATCACGCCCATAAAGCTGATGACCGCCTGCAGGCTGCATCTGGCCCGCCACCTTGACCCGGCCAGCGCCGCGGCGCCCGATCGTCCGCGTGGCACGCGCAGCCGACATCAGCGCAGCTTCGCTGATCTCATCCGAGTAGGCAAAAGCCGTCCGGTCGCCGGTGACGGCACGCACGCCGACGCCTCGGTCGATCGAGAAGCTGCCCGACTTGACAATCCCTTCTTCGAGGCTCCAGCCCTCGCTGCGGGTGAACTGGAAGTACAGATCGGCGTAGTCGACACGATGGTGGAAGACTTCGGCCAGAACCCGCTGCAAGTCCGACTCGTCGAGCCCATAAGGTTCGAGCAAGAGCGAGCGTGCAACGGCGAGTGGATGGAAAGCAGAGTCGGAGACGTTCATGGCAAACCCAGCACAGGCAACGAATAGCCTGATGCTACATGACCCGATGGGCAAGCGCAGGCAGACCCGCGCGCACTTCATTGATTCGCCCGCGGTCGATCGTCGCCACCAACACACCCTCACCCGGCTCGGCACGCTCGGCCACGACCTCTCCCCAAGGATCGATCAGCATGCTGTGGCCCCAGGTCCGGCGCCCGCCCGCGTGGACGCCTCCCTGCGCCGGTGCCAGGACCCAGCACTGGTTCTCGATCGCGCGGGCACGCAGCAGCACCTCCCAGTGAGCGGCGCCGGTGCGCGCCGTGAAAGACGAAGGAATCACCAGAAGGTCCACCGGTGAGAGCGCCCGGTAAAGCTCGGGGAAGCGAAGGTCGTAGCAGACCGACAAGCCCACCCGCCAGCGCGAATCGCCGCTCGCCGATACGTCGCAGTCAACCACCACCGGCGTCTGCCCGGGCACGATGGTCGCCGCCTCATCGAAACGCTCGGCGCCGCGCGTGAAGCCGAAGAGGTGGATCTTGTCGTAGCGAGCGCGTCGCCGTCCGTCGGGGCCATAAACCAGGCAGGCATTGGCGACCTTGGCAGGTTTGGATGTTGTCAGGGGCAGGCTACCGCCTACGATCCAGATCCGATGACGCGCGGCGGCCTGCGACAGAAAAGCCTGCACCGGTCCCTGTCCCTCAGCCTCGCGACAGGCGAGTTTGTCAGTCTCGCGCTCGCCGAAGATCGAGAAATACTCGGGAAGCGCGACCAGTTGCGCGCCGGCTTCGACCGCCTCGGCGATCAGGCGAGCGGCCGCCTCAAGGTTATCCGCGACCTGTGGAGTGGACACCATTTGGATCGCGGCGACGCGCAGAGTGACGGGGGGCGGATCGATCATGCTTGCGGCTTTCCTCATGCTGAAGAGCGGCCATTGGCGCGGGCCCGCGCGCTGAAACAGCTCAAGGTTGCGGGCTTTCGATTCGCGGCCGCGCGCGCTCGATCACGTTCGGATCGGTCCATGAGCCCTTGACCTCATACTCATAACTGAAAATGTCGCGGAGGGGCTTTCGCAACGCCAACTGAGCGAGAAAGGACCCCAGACCCACCGCAGGGTTGGCGACCGCCGCGTAGGCGAGTGAAGCCAGCCCGGCGTTCAGGTCAGGACGCACTCGAATATTCAAGTGCTGCGTCTCGTCGGTCAGGTTCGCTTCGCCGCGGATCTCGACCAGTGCCTGAACACCCCTCATGGTGAACGCATCGGTGCGGGCCACGCCTGAGGCGAGGCTCGCCGCGCCACGGATTTCGTCAAAGGCAAAGCCTTCGGCAAATACATCACGGAAATCCAGGCTCAAGCGCCTCGGTAGCGATTGCAGGTTGAGTACGCCGATCAGCTTCGCGAGCCCGGGCTCGGTTTTCAGGAACTGCCCGCGGCCCAATTCGACATCGACCCAGCCCGAGACGCTCGGGTAGTGAATCGAGAGCGGCGAGCCGTCCCAGGCAAGCCGGCCCGATAGCGCCCCGGCCCCGCCGGTCAGAGCGCCCTGAATGCCGAAAGTCGCCAGAACCCGCCCCGGATCGGAAAGCGCCAGTCGGAAGTCAAGCTCGGTGCCCGCATGAACAGGGGCTGTAGCGGCGGGCCTCACGGCGTGCCGAGCCCCGGCACCCAAAGCGCCAGCAGGTGAGTCTTGCCCCGTGGGTGAGGGCAGAAGCGGGCGCCAGGCGCCCGAGGCCGACAACCGCCCCCCGGGATGAACCAGTTCCAGCCGATCAAGCTGCCAAAACGCCTCGGTGCCCGCGCCGACATTGACCGCACTCAGGCTCAATGCGCCCAGGGGCCGTCCCGCCAATACCAGCCGATCCACCTCGAAGTCGAGCGCGGGCAGACCACCAGAGGGCGGCTCAGGCGCCGGGCCATTCCGATCCTGCGCAGCACCGGCCGGAATCTCGAGCCGGGCAAATCGAGCAATCACCGCCCCGGCCGCACCCGAGCGCTCCGGCAGCTGCCAGTCGACGACGCCCTCGCCTTGCTCGGCGTTCACCCGAAAGCGCCAGCTTCCGCCCTCGCGCTCGCCCAGCGCGCCGAAACGCCCGAACATCCGGCCCGCCCAGGCTGTCGTGTCCGCAGAAAGGACCAGCCGATCGACGGCGGACAAGCCGGAGACGCCCTGCTCGGGAAGCCTCGCCCCATCGCCGATCGACTCATCGGTCCTGCCTCCCGCTGCCTGAGTCCAAGCTGCCCGCCACGCGTCGACATCAAAGTAGGGCAAATGGGCCGCAACCGAAAAGCCCTGCTCAAGCCGATCGGCCCGAATACCCAGGGACAGACTCCCGCGGACCCGCTCGAAGCGTCCAGTATTGCGGTCCTGGCGGCGCTCGGTCTCCAGCAAGAACTCGCCGCGCAAACGTGCGCGAAGCTGTTCGGTTGCAGCCGCCTCGGTACGCGAACGTTGCCATTGAAGCTGAAAGGGCCAGATCTCGTCAGACACCTTGGCGAGCGGCACGGGCAGTCCGCTGGCAAGGCCCTGCAGGTCAGAATCCAGGGTCAGCGACAGGCTTCCCGCCCGGGAGTCGACCACCATCCGGTACCCCGCTCCACCCCGGATCAGGCCCGACTCGCGTCCACTCAGCCAGCGCTCGAGCGCGGGGGCGTCGGCGCGCCCTTGTCCCTCCACCCTGAAACGGCCATCACGACTCAGGCGGGCCGAGGCCTCGGCCGGACCGCCGAGCAGCTTCGCGCGGATGTCCTCGATCACGAAACGGTCATTCGCGAACCCGATGTTGGCGGACAAGGACTCGAGCGGGGGCATATCCCGAGCAAACAGGAGCCTGCCCTCGCGCAGGCTAAGGTCCCCCTGGTACTGGGCGCTGCCTGCCCCCTGGTACAAGGGCATGTCGATGGCGAGTCCCAGCCGCCCGAGACCGGCGAGCTCAAAATCCAGCACGGCGGGATCGACTTGGCGGGCCAAGGGGCTGTTCTTGAGGAACGCCATCATTTGCGCAGCAGAACCCTCGGCAAGGCCGGCCAGCCTGAGTTCGGGCTTGAGAAAATCGTCAATCCGAGCCGTCACACCCGACAAGCTCACCCCCGATACCCGAGCCCGATCAGCGCCAATCGACATGCCGCCCCGTTCGAAGCGCAGCCGGGCCTCGATCGCCTCAATCGCTGGCCAGTCCGGCGCGAACTGCAGTTGCCCGCCCGTCAATCGGGTCTCGACCCAAAACTCCCCCTGCGCGGGATCCCTGAAGGGAAAATGCCGCAAATCGCCGCGCAACACGAATCGGCCCTGGTCAGCCCGCCCAAACCGGACCGAACGCCCTACCCAGGCTCTCGTTGCCTCGCCCACCGCGACCGGCAGGTAACGTGCGACACGCGGGGCCTGAGCCCGGGTCACTTCGCCCCGCAGATCGACGATCCCGGGACCCGAGGTGGCGTATCGATAGCGGCCTGACACATGGCCCGCCAGGTCCGCATTGGAAAACCGAAGCGACTCAATATTCAGATCCAGGCCTTCCAGCGGATGTGCGCTCATGGCAACAGGCGCAAGGGTTAAGGGCTCGGCCGCAGGGGATCGCCAGCTCAACTCACCGGCCAAGGCCGAGAAACTGAGCGCAGGCTGTGCAAAAACGCCCGGAAACGTCAGCACCGCCTGCCGGGAATCGATCCAGGCCCGCCCGCCCGTGGGGTCGAGCTCGATCCGACCACTGAGATTGGACACAGACGGTAAGCCGGGGGAGGGCGCCACAGTCCGCGCCGTGTTGCGAAGGCCCAGGCGCTGAACGTCGAGCCTGAGCGTGTAATCCGGTCGATCGGGACGCGCCCGCCAGGCAAGTCCGACTGATTCCACCCTTCCCGTGGCCCGCCAGTGCGCAAGCGCACCTTGCCACGCATCGGGCAGGGGCAAGCGCTGGGTTGCGGCAAGCAGCGCGCCGGCATCGAACCCCTTCGAAGAGAGCGCGAGCTCGACCGGCGCGAGCTGAGCGGCGTCGAGCAGAACCCTCTGCGGACGATCGTCCAGCTCGATAACGAGGCCTACACCATCGGTCGCACGCAGCCGGTCGATTTCAAGCTCGATCAAGGGTCCGAGACCGCGACGGGCCCGCGCCTCGACCTCGAGCGCGCGCAGGGGCAAGGCGCGCGCGCCGGCTGCGACCACGAGTCCGTCTGAGCGCATCTTCACCAGCAGGTCACGCCATTCGCCCTCGGCAAACTCGGACCATACCATCATCGGTCCACGGCCTTGTTGGAAGGCAGACGCCCAGCCGGGCGGCTTCGACGTCCGCCCGAGCTCTCGGCCCAACTGCCGGAGATCGATCTCGCCCACACGCAGATGCCACTCGCCACGCCAATTGCGCGCGAGCAACGGGTCGGCTCCGGGCGCAAGGTTTGCATCCAGACGCAGTTCCAGGTCAGCGGCCAGCTCAGCCAGACGCGGTACGTTGAGGAGCATCTGGTGACGGCCCGCGTCCCGCTCGGCAAGCATATCGATCCCGTCCAGCACGTGCACGCCGCCGCCCACCCGATCGACCCAGTCGACCCGCAAGCCTCGCAAGGAGAACGCCCGGGTGCCCAGCAGCCAGCCCCAGCCACCCGAACGGGTCTCAGCACGGTCGAGATCGATCAGCATGCCGCCCACGAGCCAGCGCCGCGGCTCCACCCGTTCGGCCTTGAGGACCGCATCCACGATCTCGAGCTGGGCCAGCTCGAATCGACCACCAAGCAGCGCGCGAATCGACAGCACGGCGTGCGCGCGATCAAAGGCCCATTCCGGTTCGGACTGACCGACGGTCACGCTCAGACGATGCACCGCCAGCATGGGGCGCCAGCCTTGAAAACCCGGCTCCAGAGCGTCGATGCTGACCCGCGCCTCAAACTGGGTCGACAGCAGCGACTCCAGACGCGGACGCCAGTCATCGAGCGAAGGCCAGATCAGAAATCGGACGATCAGCACTATCAAACCCAGCAACAGCGCGAAGCCGGATAGAAGGACCAGAGCCCAGCGCGCGAAGCGTCGGATGGGAGCGCCAGTCGAACGATTGACCGCCTCATGCCGAACGCTCGAAGCCGGCACAGCAGCCAGCGCGGTGTCTGCGTGCGTTGCGTCATTGGGCGGAATGGAATCGTGCTGCGACAATGTGCGGGGCCTTCAGTGCGGGCTCGAGTCTTCCCTGGGCGCGATAACCGACGACGTCAAGGTTTTCGCGATTAACGCGAAAGGATAACCGCTTCATGGCACCGGATCAGGATTTCGTGGCGCGCCCTCTGTCGCCGTTTTTCAGCCGCTCAATCGATGCGCTCGAGCGGCGCGCAGCTTCGGGCGAGAACGTGCGGCAGCGGCTCGCCGACCTGGTCGCAGAACCACTCACGGGCCCTCGACTCGATGCATTGTTTGACTCGCAGCTCGCGCAAACGGGTTCGACCGGGACTACGCCCAATTCTGACACCATCGGTCCCGCACTCCGACGGGTGCGACTCTGGACGATCCTCACCTTGATCGAGCGCGACTGCAGGGGGCTCGCGCCCGTCGAGGAAGTGTGTCAGACGATGACTGAACTTGCCTGCAGGACCACTTCGCTCGCCCTTCGTGCAGCGGGCGACGAACTGACCCGCCGATTTGGACGGGCGCTCGACCCGGACGGCAAGCCACAGGATCTGCTCGCGGTCGCGATGGGCAAGGGCGGCAGCGGCGAGCTCAACGTCTCCTCGGACCTCGATCTGGTGTTCGTGTTCAGGGACGAGGGTCAGAGCGAGGGGGTAACCGAGGAAGGCGCAGGGGTGCGTGCAGGCTCCCGGATCGCCGCAAGCGACTGGATGCACCGCGCCGCACGCCGCACGATCGAACTGCTGGCCGAGCACACCGCCGAGGGCTTCGTGTTCAGAGTCGACACGCGGCTCCGCCCCAATGGCGATTCGGGCCCACTCGTCGCATCACTGGGCATGCTCGAGCAGTATTTCTACGCGCAGGGTCGGGAGTGGGAGCGATTTGCCTGGCTCAAGGGCCGGGTCATCGCCGATTCCGGACAGGCCGGAAGCGAGGCGCGCACCGAAGACGAGAAAACGCTGAACGTGATCGTCACGCCCTTCGTGTTCCGCCGCTATCTGGACTACGCGGCCTTCGCCGCGCTGCGGGACTTGCACGGCAAGATCCGAATTGAAGTTGCCCGGCGCGGCGCCCGGGCAATCGAGTCACTCGACGTCAAACTCGGCCGTGGCGGCATTCGCGAGATCGAGTTCACCGCGCAGCTGTTTCAGATTGTGCGCGGTGGCCGCGACCCTGGTCTGCGTACCCCGCAAACGCTCGTCACGCTCGAGCGCCTCGCCGAACGCGGCAGCCTGAGCACGGACGATGCGCGAATGCTCGCGGATGCCTACCGGCTGCTGCGCCGCACCGAGCATGCACTGCAATACCGGGAAGACGAGCAGACACACCGCCTGCCGAGCGACGACGAGCGGCGCACACCGATTGCGGCCATGCTGGGCATGCGACTTGCCGCCTTCAATGAGGCCATCGCCCAGTCGACCAGCCGTGTCGCGACGGTATTCGACCGGCTGCTTGCGCCGGCCGAGCGCGGTTCGAACAGCGCGGGTGAGGACACTGCCAGCCCGATCGAAACCGACCCCGAGATCACGCGCCGCCTTGAGCGGCTGCGTTCGGGCTCGCGCTATGGTGCGGCGCGTCCCGAGATTCGGGACGCGATCGAGCACCTGATCACGCTCGCACGGACCCAGCGAACCGGAGCGGCTGGCATGGCCCGCCTGATCGACCTTCTGGAGTCGGTTTGCAGACGGCCTGCCTATGTGGCGCTGCTCAACCAGTTTCCCCAGGCTTTCAACCGGGTGCTCAAGGTGCTCGATTGGGCCAAATGGCCGGCCGACTATTTGATGAAACACCCCGTTGTGCTCGACGAACTCCTGGATGGCCAGTTGCTCGAGCCCACCGACCTTGCCCTATGGTCAACGCAACTCGAGACGCGCGTCATGACCGCCCGCCTGGGGGACGAACCCGATGTCGAACAGCAGATGGATCTGGTGCGCGAAGCACACCACGCCCAAGTCTTTCGGCTGATGGTGCAGGATCTGGGTGGGCTGCACAGCACCGAGCGGATTTCGGATTTCCTGAGCGAACTTGCTGATCGCATTCTCGCGCTGGCGATCCGCGTGGTCTGGTCGCAGCTTCGAACCCGTTTCCGTGATCAGCCCAGGGTCGCCGCAATTGCCTACGGCCGACTCGGCGGCAAGGAATTGGGCTACGCGTCGGATCTGGATCTCGTATTCGTCCACGACGACTCCGACGAGCGGGCGACCGAGGCCTATTCGATGCTGGCACAGCGCGTCTCGGCTTGGCTCTCGACGCGCACCGCTGCGGGCCTGTTGTTTGATACCGATCTGCGCTTGCGGCCCAACGGGAGCGCGGGGTTGCTGGTCTCATCGGTCGAGGGTTTCGAGCGCTATCAACGCCAATCCGCCTGGGTCTGGGAGCACCAGGCACTCACCCGCGCGCGCTTCGCCGCAGGCGATCCAGCGATTGGCGAGCGATTCGAGACCATCCGACGGGCGGTGCTGTCACTGCCGCGCGAGCGCGAGGCTCTCGCGAAAGAGGTCCGCGCGATGCGACAGAAAATGCACGACGGGCACCCGAACCGCAGCGAGCTCTTCGATCTCAAACACGACCCGGGCGGCATGGTCGACATCGAATTCATCGTTCAATACCTCGTGCTCGCCCATGCCGGCGAGCACTCGACCTTGCTCGACAACGCCGGCAACATCGCCCTGCTGTCACGAGCCGGTGCTTCGGGCCTGATCGATTCGGCACTCGCCGCCGAGGTCGCCGATGCCTATCGACGATATCGACAACTGCAGCACCAGCTCCGCCTGGACGATCAGCAATATGCGCGTGTGGCGCCTTTGACAGTCAAGGACGAAGTCGCCGCGGTCAGGCGCCTGTGGGAGTCCGTGCTCTCAAATTGACCTCCGTACAGGCCGCCCCGGCAGCCGAGACAGCACGGCCGGGGTCAATCTGCGTTCAACCATGCTCAGCCCGGCAGCAGGATCAGGAACACGAGCATGCCGGCAGCGATGCCGGCGAATGGGCTGCCGCTCAACTGAATCACCACGATCAACACCAGCGCCGAGGCGAGCCGCGGATCGGCCAGGAGGGCCGCAGAACCAAGGTCCTGGGGCTGCAGGTTCGACAGTATTTCGGGGGCGACAAGTGCCGAAAGCGCCGCAAGTGGCGCATAGCGCAGCGCCTGCTGCAGAAGGCCCCGGGGCTGCCAGCTGCGCGGCACAAAGAGGAAAACATTTCGCATCACCACCACGATCACGGTGAGAAGTGCGATGACCAGCCAGACCCTGAGATCGGCATCGCTCATGGGGGCGTCTCGCGAGGCCGCTTTCCACGTTGGGCAACCCGCTCGAGCGCGAGCGCAACACCCACGCCCGCGGCAATGCCGGCCATCATGCCGCCGCCCATCGGCCAGTCAGCACCCAGCACGGCGCAAACCGCCGCAGCGATGACGGTCCAGACCGCCAGCCGGCTCCGCGTCATCTGCACGACAATCGCCAGTACCGCCAGGAGGCCGAGGTAGCTGAGCTCGGCGGTCCCGGGGAGCACCGCTGCCGCAGCAATACCCAGCAGCGAGCCGATCTGCCAGGACACCCACACGGGCAAATTGCAGCCCAGGATGAAGGCCACACGCTGCCGCGCGCGATCGGCACGATCGCTCATCTGGTAGATCGCGATGCCGTTATCGGTCGTCAGATACCCCAGCAGCGCGCGCAGGGGCCAGCGCAGCCCTCTGAGATCGGCCGAAATCGATGCGCTATAGACCAGAAAGCGAAGGTTGGTGAGCGCAATCGTGAACGCGATCAACAGGTAGGACGCGCCCGAGGCAATCATCGGCAGCGCTGCCAACTGGGCCGTACCGGAAAACACGATCAGCGTCATGCCGGTCGCCTGGGCGACCGTGAGACCGGACTTGACCAGCGCGATGCCACTCACCACGCCCCAGCTGAAAAGTCCCGGCACTGCCGGGCCCACCTGTCCGACGCCTGCCCAGAACCGAAGCCGACGTAACGCGTCTCTGTGCTCGAGCGCCATGAGGTGCTGGCCCGACCGGCTCGTGCGCAGCCGCTCAGCTGGCAGCGGGACGCACCTGGCCGGTATGCCAGCCCAGGCGCGCTGCGGCCCAGAAAACACCCAACAGCACGACGACGACGAAGGGCAGCGAGATCAGGTTGAGCACCGACCAGCCGTTGACAAAAAGAAGCGCGCCCGAGCCGGCCGAAGACGTGAGCATCACCCCAAACACGCACATGTCCATGAAGCCCTGGACCTTGTTTTTTTCATGCGGCCGGTAGGCGGTGGTGAGCAGTGTTGTGCCACCGGTGTACATGAAATTCCAGCCCACGCCGAGCAGGAAGAGCGCGGCGGTGAAATGCATCAGTTCGACGCCCGACAGGGCGATGAACACGCAGGCAAGCAGCAGAACGCCGCCCGCGGTGATCACCTGGAAAGTCCCGAAGCGAGCGATCAGCGAACCGGTGATCAGGCCCGGCCCGAACATACCGATGATGTGCCACTGAAGCACGAACACCGCCGAATCAAAGGGGAGGCTGCACACCTCCATCGCGAGCGGGGTGGCGACCATCAGGAGATTCATCACGCCATAGCCGATGGCTGCCGCGGCGATCGCGACCAGTGCAGCCGGCTGGCGAATGATCTCGGCGAGCGGACGGACGGGCAGCGCAGCTCCCGCCTTGTTCGGCGCGGCAGGCACACGCAGCCACTGCACCAGCAGCAGGGAGGCGAACGCAAATACGATCAGCATCAGGTAAGTGCCGGCAAATTCCTGGGGCAGCGCGGTGCGGGACCAGCGCGAAACCTCGGGTCCGAACAGGCCGCCTGCAATCCCGCCGGTAAGCACCAGCGAAATCGCCTTCGCCTTGAAGCTCGGTCGATAGGCCTCGGCGACATCGGCCGCAGCAAAACGCAGCGACACGCCCGTGGCGTTGTAGAGACCACAAATGAAAGTGGCGAGACACAAGAGGAACATGCTGCCGACCATCATCGCGTAGGCCGCGAGCAGCGAACCCAGAATGGCCGATATCGAACCTGCCGAATAGCCGGCCTTGCGGCCAAATCGTTTCATCAGGTAGGCCGCCGGCATCGCCCAGACCGCTCCGCCCAACACATAACCCGTGACGGGCAAGGTGGCGAGCAGCATGTTGTCGGTGAGCTGCAGGCCGGCCAGCGCGTTGACCGCGATGAGGGTCGCGTTGTTGGTGAGCAGCAAGGCATGAAGGCCAGCAAGCAGACCCACCTGAAATCTGAGGCTCGAGATCATCCTGTCAGTGTAGCAGCGCTCGCCTGCGGCTAGAATGCTTCTTTTCCTTTTCGACTTCAGGAGCCCCCCATGTCAATGGCCGACCGTGACGGACTGATCTGGTTCGACGGCAAGATGGTCGACTGGCGCGATGCCAGGATTCATGTGCTGACCCACACGCTGCACTATGGCATGGGCGTCTTCGAGGGCGTGCGCGCGTACGACGCCGAAGGCGGCACTGCGATCTTCCGGTTGGCCGAGCACACCCGGCGATTCTTCAACTCGGCCAAGATCTTCCAGATGGAACTGCCGTTTGATGCACAAACGCTCATGCAGGCCCAGAAGGACGTCGTACGCGAGAACAAGCTCGCCTCCTGCTACATCCGGCCGATCGCCTGGGTGGGATCCGAAAAGCTCGGCGTCTCCAAACGGGGCAACACGATCCATGTCGCGATCGCGGCCTGGCCCTGGGGCGCCTATCTGGGCGAAGACGGTATCACCAAGGGCATCCGCGTCAAGGTCTCGTCCTACACCCGCCACCACGTCAATGTGTCGCTGGTACGCGCCAAGGCGAGCGGCTACTACGTCAACTCGATTCTCGCCAACGCCGAAGTCACCGCGCATGGCTATGACGAGGCGCTGCTGCTTGATACCGAAGGCTATGTGTCGGAGGGCGCCGGAGAAAACATCTTCATCGTCCGTGACGGGGTGCTGTACACACCGGATCTCGCGTCCTGCCTGGATGGCATCACCCGGGATGCGGTACTGAGGATCGCCCGCGACGAGGGCATCGAGATTCGCGAAAAGCGGATCACACGTGATGAGGTCTACTGCGCCGACGAAGCCTTCTTCACCGGTACCGCAGCCGAGGTCACGCCGATCCGCGAAGTCGACGACCGCACCATCGGTGCGGGGCGCCGAGGCCCCGTGACCGAACGCCTGCAGACAACCTTCTTCAACGCGGTCGCAGGACGCGAGGCGCGCTACCGCAACTGGCTCACTCCGGTCGCCTGACCCAGGCATTTCTCATCATGAGCACTACCACTTCCACGGCCCATCCGGTCGAGCTCGACACAAAGGACCTGCCGGCCTTCTGCCCCAACCCGCAGATGCCAATCTGGTCTCACCACCCTCGCGTCTATCTCGACCTCAGCCACGCCAGCGAGGCCCGCTGCCCCTATTGCGGCACGGTCTACCGCCTGCGTGCGGGACAAGTCGCCCGTGGTGGCCACTGAACGGCTGGGCACAACGCTCAGCCTCTGCGACCCATCGTTCCCGGAGAGAGAAGGACATGGCGCCCACGATGCTGACCTCGGCCGAAGCGGTCGAAGAGGCTTTTTACGATGCAATGCGTCGCGGCGATCTTCAGGCGATGATGGCGCTCTGGTCGGACGACGATGAGGTGATTTGCATCCATCCCGGCGGGTCACGCCTGGTGGGCCTGGATGCCGTGCGCGCCTCATGGGACTCGATCCTGTCCTCGGGTGCCGTCGCGATCTCGGTGGCTCAGACGAGGACCATCGCGGGTGCGGTGTTGTGCGTGCACAACGTCATCGAGCGGATCACCGTGCAGGCCCAGCGCGGTCCCCAGACGATTCAATGCTTGGCGACCAACGTTTACGTCAAGGGCCCAAGGGGCTGGCGAATGTTGCTGCACCACGCGGCCCAGGCCGAGGACAGCGGGGACGCCCAGCCGCAAGCGTCGGTGCCGTCAGGCGCCGTGTTGCACTGAGCCCGATCTCCTACCGGCCGCCGGTCTGGTTGCCGGGCGCCCACCTGCAGACCGTCTGGCCGGTGCTGGTGGCGCCGCGAGCGGCGGTCGCGCTCAAACGCCAGACCTGGGACACGCCCGACGGCGACTTCATCGACCTCGACTTTCTCGAGCTGTCCCATTCGGCAGACCAGCACCCCAACCCAAAGCCTGACTCTGACCTGGCCCACACCCCCGCCACGGTACCGATCCAGTCAGAATCTCCGCTCTGGGTCATTTTTCACGGCCTGGAGGGAAGTTCCAACAGTCAATACGCGCGCTCGATGCTCGCCTTCGCCCGCGACCAGGGTCACCACGCGGTGGTGCCTCACTTCCGTGGCTGCTCAGGCAGGATCAACGCCCGGCCCCGGGCCTACCACTCGGGCGACTCAGTAGAGATCGACTGGATCCTGCGCCGCATGGCAGTCGAGCATGCCGGACGCCCGATCTTCGCAGTTGGGGTGTCGCTGGGCGGCAACGCGCTGCTCAAATGGCTGGGTGAGCGAGGTGCTGCAGCGGGTTTTGTCTGTGCGGCCGCCGCAGTGTGTCCGCCACAGAACCTACGGGCGGGTGCAGTGTCCCTCTCGCGCGGCCTGAACCGGGGCTATAGCGAGTACTTCCTTCGAACGCTGCGCCCCAAGAGTCTCGCCATGCTCGAGCGTTTCCCGGGGATCTTCGACGGTGAGCGGGTGCGCCAGGCCCGCGATTTTTTCGATTTCGACGACGCGGTGACGGCACCGCTGCACGGCTTCGCGAGTTGCGAGGACTATTGGGCGAAAAGCTCGTGCCGCCCCTTTCTCGGTGGCATCCGCGTGCCGACGCTCGTGATTAACGCCCTGAACGACCCCTTCATGCCCAAGGATCAGCTGGCGCAGCCCGATCAGGTGAGCCCCCACGTCAGCCTGGAGTATCCTGAGACCGGTGGCCACGTCGGGTTTCCGGGTGCCGGCAGGGGGCAACCCCGAGGATGGCTGCCCCAGCGGCTCGCGTGCTTCCTCGGCGAGCACATTGGAGTCTGATTGATTGAATGAATTCGATCCCCTGGTGGTCGCGGCCATGGCACGCTGGCCTGACGTGCCCGCCGTTTACGGCTGGCTGAGGCTGGATCGCAGAGGCCAGTGGTATCTGATCGATCGGGGCCAGCCGGGCTTCGATCCGGTCGCACACGGGGCGGGCAGCCTGATCACCAGCCCACCCATTCTGGCCTTCATCGCGCGCAACTATGGTGCGACGGCCGATGGCCGCTGGTTCTGGCAGAACGGCCCGCAGCGCGTATTTGTCGACCTTGATCTCGCCCCCCGAATCATCCGGGTGGTGGGCGAAGGCAGGCAATCCGTATTGGTCGACCACACAGGCCAGGTCCTCGGACCGGTCGCCGAGGCAGCCCTGAGCGGAGCAGGGGATCTGTGGTTGAAGGATTCGCGGGGCTGGGGGGCCGTGCACGACCTCGACCTCGCCGCGCTTGACATCGAGGCCGCGACC
>Ga0169931_10005327_pt1 | contig 19635 bp, 19 predicted proteins | sample Kivu_15m_20L_FD_129675 | JGI IMG/M metagenome (GOLD analysis project Ga0169931, IMG submission 129675) | Freshwater microbial communities from Lake Kivu, Western Province, Rwanda to study Microbial Dark Matter (Phase II) - Kivu_15m_20L... | ecosystem: Environmental > Aquatic > Freshwater > Lake... | reverse complement strand
GTGAGCTGGGCGGCAAATACGCCGTTGCTCGTGACAGCGGGACGGTAGATGTAGTCGTTCCTTTCAGTTACGAAAACCGAACCGTCGAACTCATGGCCCAACTAGAGAACATTCCGATCAATGTGGACTCTCGTGCGAAGGTGGTCTTGAACGAGCGGACAGGTACAGTTGTTTTGGGTGAGAAAGCGATGATATCACCAGTTGCGATCGCGCATGGTGATCTCTCGGTGACGATTAAGAAGGGCGACCCCGCCCAAAGAGTAATGGAATTGAATTCGGGTGCAAGTGTGTCCGATTTAGTCAAAGCCCTCAACGCGATGGGGGTCCAGCCCAAAGACCTGACTGCAATTTTTCAATCGTTGAAAGAGACAGGCGCCCTTCAGGCAGAGCTGGAGATTCTATGATTAAGTGGACAGATTTTGCCCTGTTCGGTGATTTCGGTGCTCTTCTGGATGTTTCTGATGTTGTGCCTTCAAATGATATCATTCACGATGGAAGATGTGACGTCGCCTGTAGCGACCGAGCCCACAGATGCATCAAGGAAGATGCAGTAGACGGGATGCGGATCCAGGAAACAGAATCGGTGAATTCACCCGCCAGGATGGTAGGTACCAGCGGTTCTGATGATCTCAAGATATTCCCGACCGGCAGGAGGCTGGAATCTGAGGGCTCAGGTAACAGGTGTGACGTCCGGACAGGGGGGGGCGCATGAGCGCACTGATTCCGACGGGATCTCTGCAGCACAGCACCCCCTCCTCGTCCATAGCACGTTCCGACAGCCCTTTGACGGAACGGCCACAGACCCTTCGCCCATCGAGAGTCGCCCCAAATATCGACCGCTCCCGCATTGATCCTCAACTGCGAGAAGCCGCAGACGGAATGGAAGCGATGTTCCTCGACTACATGATGAAAGTGATGCGCCAAACGGTCCCTAAAGGCGAACTTGAAGAAAACTCAGCAGCGACAGAAATCTACCAGGGGATGCTCGACTCCGAGATTGCACAAAAAGCGGCACGTACTGGAGGCGTCGGCTTGTCTGATCAGATCATTGCCTATCTGCAGTCCCAACGCTACACTGGTAGTCAGGGGGCAGCGCCTGGAATGAATCCACAAGCGGCTGCCCATCGATATCAAGCCAGCACGAAGAGCAGTTCCGGTGTAAACGAGTAGAAGATTGATAGAGAGATTTGGAAGTAAAATTTGTACAGGAGGTACATATGAAGGTTGGAAGTTATGGAAACCAGGCGCTTCAATCAGGCGAAGCCGGTGCAACAAAAAAAGCCGAACGCTCGAACGAAGCGGCACAGTCAGCCCCTGTAAAAAAAGCCCAAGAAAGTGCCGCAGGCTCGCAAGCAGCTAAAGCGGATATCTCGTCCCGGGCCAGAGAGTTCTCTAAGGCAAAAGAAGTGGCGAACGCTGCACCCGACGTTCGTGAAGAAAAAGTAGCTGAACTCAAGAGACGGATTCAAGCCGGCACTTATTCGGTTGATGCCAACGCAGTGGCCGACCGCATGTTGAGTGAGCATCTCAAGACGGGTGGCGCGTAAGGTCGTTGACTTGAGGTCCGTCGCGGTTTGATCAGGAAGATCAGTCGCGACTCAAGATACTCTCGAGCACGATCGAGGAAGTTCCCGTAACCGATCAGGAGGATCGGAAATGGAAAGCTCAAAAAGCTCAGAAAATCATCCACAAGACCTTCACTTGATTCGCGAGATCATTCACTCGCTTCAAAAGCTTTTGGGATTACACCGACAGCTTTGGGATCAAGTACGCGCTGAAAGGGACGCCCTCGTCAACGCGAACCGAAACAGCATCCAGGAAATCGCGCTCGCAAAAAAGGGCGTCGTCGAAGCGATTCGTGATATCGAATCAAAACGCCTCACTCGTATGAAGGTTTTAGCGGGCCTTTGGAAACGGCCCATCGCGGATCTACCCATTAGCGAGATGATTCTAAATCTTCAAACCCGAGATCCGCAACTTGCGCAGTCTCTGCGAACGTTGCAGAACGCGTTGAAACATTTGGTGGAGCGAATTCAAACCTTGAATGAATCCAACAAACAGCTCGTTGAAGCTTCGATGAAGCATGTGGACGCCATGAAGAGAAATCTCATGGGTGAGGTCGAGCCTCGGTCCACCCTTTATACCCCGAGTGGAAATAAGTCACAGAATCATCCGAACGGATCGCAGTCTCGTTTCTTATCGAAGGAGGCTTAGGAAGTGGGTTTACCGAACGTAATGCAGACCGGTCGGAGTGCGATGACTGCAGCGAAGACTGCGATCGCGACCGCCGGTCACAACATAGCAAACGCGAACACCGAGGGTTTCAGCCGGCAGCGCATCGAACAAAATGCCGCGCCTGGCGGATCGAAACCGGGTTCGCGAACTGAAGTCGGGCGTGGAGTGAGCTCGGTTGCTGTGTCTCGTATTAACGACGAGTACGTCGAGAAACAGATCCGAAATAGCACGAGGGATCTCTCACACGCAGAAGAGAAAGATTTGTTTCTTCGCCAAACGGAAGACGTCTTTAATGAGCTCAATGGTGAGGGGTTGAACCGTCTCATGACGCGGTTTTTCAACGAGTTCAGGAAGCTCGGAAATGAGCCAGATAATGAAGCGGTCCGGCAGTCGATCCGTGAATCTACCAAGGCGCTGGTGAATGATGTCAAACGTATGCGAGGCGAGATCGATGAAGTGCGGCGCCACATCGACTCACGAATGGACGGCTATGTTCGTGAAATTAACTCGCTCAGTGAAGAACTCAGAGACCTCAATCTGAAAATCAAGACGACCGAGATTGGTGGCGGTAAGCCGAACGATCTACTCGATCGTCGAGATACAGTCCTTAAGAAGCTGGGATCCTTCGTCGACCTCCAAATGCACAAAGATAACGAGGGAGGCTTTGTCGTAAACATCAAGGGAGTGGGCCCATTGGTGGCGGGTCCCGTCTTCACGAAGTTCACAACCGAGCGAAGCCCGGCAGATGAGCAGGGGAAAGTAGAGGGCGCACTCGAACTCAAGACCGAGGCATCGGCCGCTGGGAACGTCACTCACCAAGTCTCTGGGGGCAAACTGGGGGCCCTCCTCGAGACGCGAGATAAGCTCCTCTCCACGGTACAGGATCGCCTTGATCAACTGGCTTTCGGCCTCACCACTGCAGTGAATTCGATTCACTCACAGGGTGTGAATCGATATGGGCAAGTGGGCTCAAACTTTTTTCGTCCGCTTGAATCTTCTTTCCGAGCTGCTGAGTTTATCGATCTTTCCGACGAGGTCAAAGACAACGTTAATTATATCGCGACAGCCATTGAGCCCGATTCACCCGGTGACAACCGCGTCGCCCTGGCGATTTCCGGACTACAGGGACAAAAACTTCTGAATGATGGAAAAGCCACCATCGACGATTTTTATAATTCAATCGTAAGTGATATCGGTGTTGCGAACGCCCGAAATCGTTCTGTTTTGACCCAACAACGAGACATTTCGACCCAATTAGGAAAAATCCGCGAGCAGGTTTCAGGTGTATCCATTGACGAGGAAACGGCAAACCTGTTGCAGTTTCAACATGCGTTTGATGCATCGGCGAAAGTGATTCAAATCGCTGATGAATGTCTGCGTACAGTGCTGGAGTTACGTCGATGACGACAGATCTTTTAGCAGCAGCGCTGGGTAATTCGGAGGTGATGGTATGAGAGTCACCGAAAACACGAACTTTGGTGTCGCACGCGACAGTGTTCGAAAAAGTCGCGAGCGCATGGAGGGTTTACAGCTCCAAAACGCAACACTGAAGAAACTCAACACACCAGCGGACGACCCGATCGGCTCGGCAAAAGTTTTAGAAATTAGGACAGACAAGATGAACAATGAGCAGTTTTTGAATAATATCCGCTTGGCTGAGACCTTTCTCAGTAACAGTGACCACGCTTTAGGTGAGCTGGCTGATATCATGGTGCGCGCAAAGGAGATCGCTTTAGGGCAAGCGAGCGGTGCAAGTAGCAACGAGGACACCCGCCTGGGTTTATCGGAAGAGGTTTCGCAACTCTTCCTGCAGGGGATTGCGGCTGCTAATCGCCGCATCGGGGAGCGGTATCTGTTTGGCGGTTACAAGACGAACCTTCCTCCGGTCACCAATGAGGGTCGGTTTCAAGGGGATGACGGCCAAATCATGGCGGAAGTGTCTAAAGACGTTTTCGTCGCAATGAACATCCCTGGACTCGATGTGTTGAATACAAATCCGAAAGCGGCGTTGGCGGATCGTGAAACGATGAGCCGCAGCAGTGCTGCGCGTGGGCCTGGATCCGAGTCGTTCGCGGCTGGCCGAGCCGACGCAGAGAACATCAACTTTTTCGATGAGCTCCAGACGCTGCGAATCGGCCTGCTCACGGGGGACCTCGACGCCATCCGTGGAACGCTGGAGCGGTTCGACTCCATGCACGCTAAAATCATTGCCTCGCGTGCGAAAGTGGGCTCAAGAATTCAAGGCTTACAAACCAGTCAGGGTGCGCTCGAGCGTCACACTTTGACCAATGCGGCGCTCAGTTCTGCCCTTGAAGACGCCGACATGGCTCAAGTGGTGAGTGATTTGGCTCGCGAGGAGACGGTTTTTAGAAGTTCACTTGCCAGTTCACAGAAGTTGATTCAGCCCACCCTGATGGACTTTCTTCGTTAAAGGCGCTTGTTTTTAGCCTTCGACGAAATCATCAGGCTTTTTTAAGAAGTTTTATTGCAACCCGGCCATCATTGGACTAAAGATCGGCCGGTAACGGATTACACGCCTCAGTGAAGAGACGGAGATTTTATGTTGGTTTTGACCCGTAAGTTGGGTGAGAGCATTGCAATCGACGATCACATCAAAATCGTCGTCGTTCAAATCAAAGGCAAACAGGTTCGCCTAGGTATCCAGGCCCCTAAAGAGACTAAGATTCACCGCGAAGAAGTTTACTCTGCGATCCAAGATCAGAATAAAGAGGCAGTGAAAACTTCGGCAGGAATTGCCCAGGTCTCAAAGATTTTGAAGGGTTGAACTGAGAAAACGGTTTAACGGGTCATTCAATTTAAGGTAATCTCGAGGAGGCGGCTGCAACTTTGCAGAGACGCCTCTTTTGTTTTTTGGCTTTCAATGGGATGTTGAAACGCAACGGACCATTTTAGCTGACCCATAGAGATTCTTGAGAATCGAGGTGTGTGTGATCGTACAAACAGGACGTTTCGGCCAGATCACGGTTGGAAGTGAAGAAGAGATTCGGATCCCTGCAGGCTTATTGGGCTTCCCGCAGTTTACGCGGTTCTGCTTGGTCGATCCAGCGGATGACACCCTGATTCTTTGGTTGCAGAGCTTAGAGGACCCCAGCATCGCCTTTCCTCTTTTAGAACCTAAAATTTTCAAAGCGGACTATGTGGCGCGTTTGTCGGCCGCGGAGCTCCGAGACCTTCAGTTAGACAATATCAATCAGAGCGCCGTTTTTAGCGTTTTGACGATTCCAGAAGATGCGACTCAAATGACAGCGAACTTGAAGGCGCCCATTGTCATCAATTTGAAAGCGCAAATTGCTCGCCAAGTCGTTCTTCAGGAGTCGGAGTACACCATCAAACATTTGATGTTTAAAGAGCTCCGAACGCACCTGATCACGATGGCGTCGCGCCGCCAACAGATCTCGGGGGATCGCTCTCAACAGGACGCGCCGGGCGTTGGAATGGCCGTGTCCGTCAGAGATATTCCTCCATCACTCACGGTTAAAGCGCTGAGTTGATGAGTGTGTCCATGGGGCTCCGTAGGGTGATGGAGTCCCTTTTTAGAGCACCGATAGGCAAACGATTTGGCCGTCGGGCTGCCCGAGCCGCTGCGACGGTCCTCGCATTCGCCCTCCTCAAACCGTCCATCGCCATCAGCCAATCGGAGTCTGCGGCAGTCTCTGACGCATTCTACGGTGTCTCGAAGTACTCTCGAAAAAGCCTGGAATTAAGTGCAGAACAGGCCGGTCAGATAGAGTCTGCGAAAAGACAGGTTTTGCATGAACTTGGGCTCGCGGGGGACATGCTGAAGGGGGTTGTATCGAACCAGCTGGGCGTCAGCGTCCTTTCTGGAAAATCGCAGGGAGAAATCCTCGCACACTTAGAGCGCGCACCGATTTTCGTTTGCGAAGCGCCTGACCGATGCCCTTGCCCGGCGGAGTCGAGTCTTGCGTGCTCACAATCGCGAGAATTTGGTGAAGGGATTTCCCTACTGCTCCTGGTGGATCCTTGCCTTCTCTCACAAAACCCCGGCGTTGATTGTGGAAAGTCACAAGCATCCCGTTCAAAAAAAACGATCCGCGGCGATCTTTCAGCGATCCGGACTGCAATGGCCCACGGGATATATCGTTTGGCTCAGGTAAAGGTTTCCAGCCAAGCGGCGGAAGCTTTCGTCAGTCGTATTCGAAATTTATTCGCTGATATGGCGCAAGTTCAGACTCGACTTCAGGCCGCCTGCGGTAAGCGATATCCATGGGCGCCTTCACAGCTTTTGCTGAAGAGCGGCCACTTGGCCGAAGTTGAGAATCCTTATGTTCGGGAGTGCGGCCGAGCCCTGGTTGCGCCCCTGTTTCATGACAGTAAAAAATGGGCGAATTTACCGACCGCCTGTAAAACGATTTTGGACGAGAAGCGATACGCTGCGTGGCGCAGCTTGTCGGCACCTACGATCGTTCGCTGTGATTCCACTTGTGCAGAGCTGACGTGCCGTGAGCAACAAGTCAGCAACGAAATCGCCCGACCGATGTGGTTGGGGCGTGCGCCTTATTTGGATGTGCCCCAAGACAGTTGTGATGGGCCTCGTCCGCGCGATATTGCTACATTTTTGGCAAAAGGGTTACTTCCGTATTTGGTCAAGCCCGAGCAGGCAGGCAACTTGAATGGATCAGCGATATCAAACTGTCTAAAATCACTCGAGCTCCCCTCCGCGGCCGCCTCTTCCACATCAGAGGGATCATCGAGCAAAGCGAGTGAATGGAGTGCCCCAATCCTCGACCTCGATGGAAATCAATAGTCGCGGGGCCGCGATTGTCGTGCCATCTCAAGATACGCGCGCGCTTCGCGGTGGTTGGGCTCTAAATCAAGGATGCCTTCCCACTCCAGGTCGGCGTCCAGAATGTTTCCTTGGCTGTAGTGCAGTAGTCCAAGTTGTAGCCGTGCCGGGATGAAGCGCGGGTGCTCATGCTTGAGCTGTTGGAGTTCTTGCATGGCTCGCGTGAGAAAACCCTTCTTGGCCCAGGCTTTTGCGCGGCGGATACGAATCTCAAGGGCGCCTGGATCGAGTGCGGCCGCCTTCCCATATTCTTCAATCGCCTCGCTGTAGCGACGATATCTAAAGTAGAGATCGGCTATCTCCATGTGTTTGACGGCAAATTTTCGATCGATCTCCGAATCGACACCGCTTGGCTGATAAACAACAGAGTGATTCGCTTGCTCGAAAACTCGCTTAGCGTCGTCATATTTGCCAACATCATTATATAAGACTGACAAGCAGATGGCTGCATCGGTGTGCTGAGGGTCGCGGCGCAAACTTTCTTTCAGTAAATCAGCGGCGGCCCCTAGTTTTCCCTGGAAATAAAGGGAAACGCCTTTGAAATAGGGGACGTCAGCGGAGCTGGGCTGTTCTCGCTCCATCTGGGAGATGAGCCTTTCGGCTTCACCAAAACGACGGTGATTCAGCAGGTTTTGAATCTGTCGCTCAGAGGAGCCGGGATCGTTCGGCAGACTCAGGTTCTCGGTGCCATTCATCGCAACGCTCGCTTTCAACGATTCAATGGAACTACGGTCCACTTTTTAGGGGCTTTCGTCAGCCGGAAGCTTTATTTCTTCTTCTTGTGCTACTTTCGCAGCCGAGGATTCCGGATAGAGACGTACGGTTTTACGTAATCGACTTCGAGCCGAAGCAATTTGCTTCTGTTGTATATAAAATCGGGCGATCGCGAGTTCTTTCGAAGCCAGGCGTTCCCGAATGTTCCGTATTGCGTTCGAAGCGGCAGTCGTTTGTTCTGTGTTTGGAAATCGCTTCAAATATTCCTCATACGCGCTGATCGCTTGCGTGGCGCTGGCCATATCTCGCTCGGCGTTATCCGGAATATCACTTTCGAATGACTTCCCAATTTGGAGAATCGCGTAGCCGACTTCTTCGTGTTTAGGATAGAGATCACGAAACGCTTCATAAGAGGCGGCCGCTTCACCAAAGGCCTCTTGCTTAAAAAAAACGTCGCCGATAAGGAGCTGAGCCATTGCCGCTTGTTTCGAATACGGAAACCGGCTTTTGATCATCCGAAGTTTATCGATCGCGATTTGATAGTGGTCACTCTTGATATCAGCTTCCGCGTCTTCCATGAGGGAGACCGGATCATCCTGGTTCACTGCTTTCCCCGCACATCCAGCCATCTGCATGACGATGGGCAGCAAGAGGGTGAGGATGAAAAACACATGCAGCGCTGAACGGCGATGCCCGGCGTGTTGGTCCGAAGGGCCTGCGAAATTGGCTTTTAGAATTTCAAACAAAATAGAATCTCCCGACACCGTTGAACACTCTTAAGAAGTAGTTCACCTTACAGAATTGCTCAAGAACAACACGTTCTCGGCGCGTACCCAACCTTTCTCGTCCTCATTGAATTGCACTTGAACCCATGCCTCGTGGGGTGGCGCTCTCATTTGGCCCCGTTGACTCAACTGCTCCAAAATCACGCCAGGACTCAAAGAGCTGAGAGTCATGTAGCTTTCTCCTGGGCCGCTTTTGACTTCACCCACGGTTCGGGTCACGACGTTTGCGCGACTCGAAGGATCGATACCATACCCTGCACCCCAAGACAGAAGGCCCAGCACAACAGCGAAGAAATGGACAGGAGATACAGCAAAAGGCGTACGCGTCGGCTCAGGGTTTTGATCGAGCCTTCCGGCTAAACGCCAGGCAATCAATCCAAGCGCGAAGATTAACGCTGCACCACCCAGAAGCTGAAGTCCGAGCGACAGGTCGGAGCGCTGTTCCTGATTCAACCCAAAAAACAGAACTGGCTCAACCCCGCTCGCCCCTAATTTTTGTACCCAAAGTGCTTTTGCCTTAACGAGTTGGGTCCTCAACTCCTCATTCTGGCCGCGCGCTAAACTGTCTGCGTACTGGAGCCACGCAAATGCCTCACCGGTGCGCCCTCCTTTAAGGTAGTCGCTACCCAGTTGATGCGCCTGGTCGATGGAGTTCATGAATGGGCCGCCCGTGTCGAGCACGCGTTCCTCGCTCGAATTCAACAGAGCCCTGGCGCGGGCCTCTAGCTCATCGTCCGTTGAATCGGCCCCACCCTCGGGCGTGTGCCCCGTCGCAGAGGCTGGCGTACCGATTTCGGTGGACGCCATCACGGCCGCTACAACGCCGCCAGGAGGTTGGCCGACCAAATAACCGACTAAAAGCGTCAATACGACGGACAAAAAACGAGAGGAATAATTAGCCAACATGAGGTTTCTCCGAAAGCTCGAGCTTAGTTTCGAGGTCGGATGGGTTACCTTGCAACAAAAATAAGCTTTTGATATCGCATGAGAATCCAAGATTTCACACGAAAGCTTGTACCTGCCACTCAATCGGCGCTCCGTGTTTTTCGCACGGTTGGGTTAAAGCTTAAGAAGGTGCTTAAATCATGTCGCTAACCGATTCGTTTCCCAACCAATATCAAAAACTGATGTCCGCCGACCGCTATCGGAGCGCACGTACGGAGTTCTTGGCGGCGATACAAGAGCATGCCCAACTCCTACGGGCGGTAAAACCGGCGTCAATCGGCGACCTACGTGACCAATACCGCGCACAAATTGAAACGTTCTCGAAGGATCGGGGTCGGGACCTCTATTTTTCCTATCTGGCCTCAGGCTTTGGCAGTGGTCCCTATGTGGAGCTGCTCGACGGCAGTGTAAAGTTGGATATGATCACGGGTATCGGCATCCATTTTTTTGGGCATGCTCATCCGGAGCTGATGCATGAGATGGCCGACGCTGTGGGGTCTGATATCATGCAGGGCAATCTCCAGCCCGGCGTCGAAGCGAAAGATCTGATTCATACTATTCTCGGCAAGACGGGTTCGGAAAAAGGTTGTCGCCTGCGGCATGGGTGGCTCACTTGCAGTGGAACGATGGCGAATGAAATTGCGCTAAAGATCGTTCGCCAAAAGAAAAGTCCTGCGACAAAAATCATTGCTTTCGAGGACTGCTTTGCAGGCCGCTCGACTGCGATGCAGGAGATCACCGATAATCCCGGCTATCGCCAAGGCCAGCCCATTTACGGCGAAGTTCATTATTTGCCGTTCTATAATCCGAAAATGGGCTTGGGCCGCAGTTTGGAAATTACGGTCGGGCACCTCAATTGGCTTGCCAGTCGTTATCCTGGAAAGTTTGCCGCACTGATGATGGAACTGGTCCAGGGCGAGGGAGGCTTCAATTCAGCGCCCCGTGAGTTTTATATCAAGACGTTTGAAGCCGCAAAGGCGGCCGGAATGGCGATTTGGATCGATGAAGTTCAAACGTTTGGGCGGACGGGGGAGCTATTCGCGTATCAAACGTTCGGCTTAGAACCCTATGTCGATGTCGTCACTATCGGCAAAATGCTTCAAGCGTGTATGGTGCTCTATACAGAAGAGTACAACCCGAAACCGGGTTTGGTTTCGGGAACCTTTTCGGGAAGTACCGTAGCCCTGCGGACTGCTCGACGCATCCTTGAGATGATGGACGAGCAAAAGCTCACCGGACCCGATGCTGGCATCCTTCGCAAGTCCAAACTCTTTCAGGAAAACCTTCAAGCACTCGCTTCAGGCGATTGCCAGGGCATGATGGGTGAGATCCGGGCCGTGGGCGGCATGATTGCATTTCAGCCCTTTGCAGGCTCGCTGGATCACGTGAAGAAAGTCCTCTTGAAACTCTTTGATCTGGGCGTGGTTGCTTTTTACTGCGGCCATGGGCCCTATTTGGTTCGGATGCTCCCGCCTTTGGGCGTGATGAATGATGGAGAAATCCGTGAGACTTGTGCGTTGATCGGCAAGGCGCTTCAAGCAGTCGCGCCCGAGCTCAAAAAAGAAAGTAACTGAACAAAGATAGAACGCACCGAATTGGCTGATATAGGAAGCGAATATGAAACAGTTCATGGATGAAGCCAGAAGATTAATTCGAATCAACTCGGTCGCCACTAGTGGAAACGAGGAAATTGCGAACTACGCGAATGGCATTCTTCAAGATCGGGGCTTCAAATCCGACCTCCAGCCAGTTCTGCACTCTCTAGAGAATATCTCGAAACGGCAATTCAACGTAATCGGCGTCCTGGGTGATCCGTTGGTCGATCGAAAAACTCGAAAAGGATTATTGCTTTTGAGTCATTTGGACACGGCTGTTCCAGGGGCGACATCCGCTTGGACGGCAGCCAACGGGAACCCTTTCGAGCTCACAGTCCAAGACGGGCAGTTTACCGGTTTAGGTGTTGCCAGTGGGAAATTGGATTTTCTCTGTCGTCTTCATGCCGCCCAGCGATTTCGCGAGCGGAAGTTGAAGATGCCCATCTATATTGTAGGAACCTGTGGCGGCACTTTGGGAATGTTCGGCACAAAATACCTGATTCAGTCCAAGGCATTGAATCCTCTTTTAGGCCTTGTGAGTGAGCCTACTGGACTGCAACTGGCAACGGCACAAAAGGGCTGTATCGAGCTGCGGTTGAATATCGGCTTTCAGAAGGTCGAACGAGACGCGCGGGGCTTCAATCGTAAACTGAGAATGATATCACGTGGGCGCCCAGCTTCCTCTGCTGACCCCTCGCAAGGCGAACACGCCATTCTCCATGCTCTGGCGTTACTGGAGGAAGCGCGTGCCAGTGGATTCGAGCTTCGTTTTACTGCTCTTGAGGGTGGCGAGTGGCCTACCCTTGTACCTGACTCATGCCAGGTCGATCTCTATACGACATCCCACCAGTTTGAGGATTTTAAGGCATTTTTCGCTAATTATGCGGCCAGTGCAGGAAGAAGCGAGTTCTTTGAGTTAGAGGCTGCCGGGATGAATGAGAGCGGCGTGAACTTTTTGCCGGAGGCTCTTTTCCCGTGTTTGATTGAAGTGTTTAGTGCGATGAGCGAGGCGCAGGCTCAAAGCCAGGCAGAACTCAGCCTCCACTCTGTTCCAGGCATGACACCCCCCGGGATTAGTTTTCATTTCTCGATGATGCGCCAGAAGTTGGGCGGCGTGGAGTTGTTCTTTGATTTTCGGTTTGAGCCGGGTCAAGACGCCGCTCAAATTGAGGGTCACATGCAGAGAGCAGTCCGGCAGGTCTCCGCAAAGTACTCAGGATTGAACATGACTCTAAGCAAAGAACGGGTGGTCGGAGCCCTGTTGCCGCGAGAATTCTCGAAAGAATCCGGCTCACTGATTACAGCTGCTCAAAGCGCTGCGCGTGGAGCTCACGCGAGTATCGAAACAGTGCCGATCGCCAATGCGACTGAGGCCGCATTGTTTCAAAAGGCTGGATACGAGATAGCGGCCTTTGGTCCAGGCAGCCCATTTTCGTGTGTCGGCTCACCGAACGAGAGCGTTTCGGCAGAAGAACTTGAGCAGGCCATGGCGTTTTATGATCGGCTCATTCAAGAGGTGTGTTTATGATATTACTTCGCGAAATTCAGGAACGGGATTTGGATGCGTTAGAAACGTTTGCGCAAATCCCTGGAATGTTCAACCTTCCGGGCGATCGGGATGTGTTGCGCGAGAAAATCATGATGTCGGTCGCTTCCTTTCGCGACACCGAGATTCCCAACCGAGGAAAAAAAGGCGCACTTGAAGGTAAATACCTTTTCGTCGCTGAGGACACACATCGAGGTAAAGTATTGGGAACCTCAATGATTGCCGGACAACATGGAACCGTTGAATCTCCCCACTTTTATTTTGAAGTAGGGAATGAGGAAAAGTTTTCGAGTACGATCAATACTGGCTTCATCCACGGCACCTTGAAGCTGAAGTACGACACGAACGGCCCTTCTGAAATTGGTGGTCTGGTGATCGATCCAGATAGCCGGAACTCGGAAGCCCGAGTCGGACGTCAGATTTCCTTTGTACGCTTCCTTTACTTAGCGTTGAATCGGGATCGTTTCCGCAGCAAGATCTTGGCAGAGCTTTTGCCCCCTCTGAACCGCAAAGGGCTTTCGCCACTTTGGGAGGCCATCGGACGCCGTTTCACCAATATGGATTATTGGGAAGCCGACCAACTTTGCGCTAAGGATAAAGAATTCATTTTCTCGCTCTTTCCTTCAGGGAAAATCTACACGACCTTCCTCACCGCTGAAGCGCGCAATGCGATCGGAAAAGTAGGCAAAGATACTGAGCCCGTTCTGCATATGCTGAAAAAAATTGGTTTCAGGTACATGAACCAAGTCGACCCTTTCGATGGCGGACCTCACTTATGGGGAAATGTAGAGGAGCTGCTGCCGGTTCAGAATTTGAAACGCGGAAAAGTGAGCTTCGAGGTGGGAGCGCTAGACCAGTCTGGAGGATCTTCCTTGCAGACGGGATTGGTCTCCCCCCTGAAGCAACGACAGGGACAATTCCGTGCGGCAAATATTACCGCGGAATTAAGAGGCGATCAGATCGTCTTCAGGGGTACAGACGAAGAACGAGAGGAAGTTGAAAGCCAGCTGGGATTAGAGACCGGCGATGATGTGGCTTTCATGACCTACTACTCAGTTTGAGAGAGACCGCGATGAGCAAGAAGATTTGGAAAAACTTGGGAAATTATATCAACGGCGCATTTCAGACGCCTACGGAGTCGAACGGTGAAATTCTCAGTCGTTCCCCGGCAGACTTACACGACGAACTTGGGCGATTTCGTTACTCTTATAGTGCTGTAGACGAGGCGGTCCTGGCGGCACGGGACGCTTCCAAAAAATGGCGGAAAACCTCACTCCAGGAGCGCGCGGACGCATTAAAAAGATATCAGTCGGCATTGAAGCGTCGTGAGACGGATTTAATTGAAGCAATTGCTCGGGAAGTCGGGAAGCCACTTTGGGAAAGCAAGACCGAGTGGCAGGCCATGTTGAACAAGGTGGATATCACTTTGAATGACAGCATGAAGCTTGTGGTCTCTTACGAGCTACCACAAGTGATGGAGAATACGTTGGGTTCTTGTCACTATCGGCCCCACGGCGTGATGGCAGTGATTGGACCTTTCAACTTTCCGGGTCACCTTGCAAACGGCCACATTGTCCCAGCGCTCGCTACGGGAAATACAGTAGTCTTTAAACCCTCGGAAAAATCCCCCTTGGTTGGCCAGTTGATGGCGGAGTGTTTTCACGAAGCGCAATTCCCTGAGGGAGTTTTCAATTTAGTTCAAGGTGAACGTGAAGTGGGTCGAAGGCTGGTCGTGCACGAGGGCGTCAGCGGGGTCCTGTTTACGGGCTCTTACGAAGTCGGAACGCGAATCAAACAAGACACGCTTCAACAGCACTGGAAGCTTCTTGCGCTCGAGATGGGCGGTAAAAATCCAGTGATTGTCTTTGGGGACGCGCCAATGGATACGGCCATTCATGAGTCCTTGTTTGCAGCTTTCGTCACTGCGGGCCAGCGATGCAGTGCAACCAGTCGCATTTTGGTCCACGAGTCGAAGCTTCAAGAGTTTGTTGCTCGCTTTCATGAACGCGCCAAAGCTTTCGCGATCGGTCACCCATTAGACAATCCCTTTATGGGACCTTTGATTGATCAAAGCTCGGTCGATCGATATCTGAAGTTTCAAGGGATCGCAGCGCGCGAAGGGTGCGAAATGGTGATGCGAGGTAAAGCACTCGAGCTGAGGCATCCCGGTTATTACGTAACGCCCTCAATCGCCTTGGCGAAAGAGGTGAGTGTGAGTTCTATACGAAAAAGTATTTTTCAGCAGACCGAACTCTTTGCGCCGAGTGTCGTGATTATGCCCTTCAGAGAGCAAGATGAAGCGATATCACTGGCAAACGAGACTCAATATGGACTGGCAAGTAGCGTGTTCACCGCTGATCGCGCGGTTTTTGAAACATGCCGCGAGGAACTTGAGTTTGGCTTGGTGAATTGGAATAAGTCGACGGTCGGAGCAGCATCAAAACTTCCATTTGGCGGATTTAAGAAAAGCGGAAACCATTTCCCGACTGCTCTGACATCGACGCTTTACTGCGCGTCGCCGGTCGCGTCGCTTGAAGTTGCTGAACCGAAAGCAGTTTTACCCGGAGCAACCCCCGGGTTGAACTGGAGTAATTAAACCGCACCAAATCGCTTCGTTACAAAACAAAAACCCCTCGGCTGATAATCAACCGAGGGGTTTTTGTTTTTTTATGTTCAACGAGTCCCAAGGGACTTGCTGATAACTGCGTTACTTCGAAAATTTTGGATCAGAAAAAGTGGTTGGAACCAACCTTACTGGGCCATTTTCTCAACGTTTGCAGCTTGAGGGCCTTTTGGACCCTCGATCAGCTCGAAGCTCACGCGCTGACCTTCAGCCAACGATTTGAAGCCATCGCCCGAAACAGCAGTGTAGTGCACGAACACATCGCGGTCGGTGCCTTCTGCTTGGATGAAGCCGTAGCCTTTGCTGTCATTGAACCATTTTACCATTCCGGTTGCCATTCAAAACCCCCTGTCAAATTCGGTAAATAAACGTGAATTGCAACGACTGCAGGCTATGGCTGCTTGAAAATTCCGTCAAACAAAAAACCCAATGACATAGCGCCAAAAAGGAAAAAACCTCTCACTTGTGATGAGAGGTCCTTCCTTTTTTGTTTTTTAAGGACTTATTAGCTTCCGCCGTAGGTTCCACCCGACCACATCAAGTTGGTGGAAGTCGGAGGCATCAGTGGCATTCCGCTTGTCGCCGTTGCTGGCGGTGCAGAGTAGGTCTGCATCATTTGCTGTTGGATTTGTTGCCATTGCTGCTGTTCGCGTTGTTGTGCTTGGCGAACTAATTGAGGGATTTGTTGACCCACCACCATCTGTGCGCGTCGAGCGCTTGCGCACTCCATTCCGTTTGCCGCAGGTCCGGCGCACAAGCGCTGTACGTCTTGAGCGAGACCCACCGTCAAGTTTTGCTGGCACTGCTGCAAGTCAAACGCGAAGGCTGAGCCTTGTTGCGCTATCGTCGTACAGCGATCTACGGCCAAGTCACGCTGATAGTTTGAGAGCGCGCGTCGAGTATTTCGGGGCAGACACTCAATCTCTTGCGCTTCGCCCACGATCGCGGAGGCTGCTCGATTGGCACGGATCGGATCGCGTGTGGCTCCTTCGCTCGACTCTTCACGAGAAATTTCGACTCTCTTCACAGCAAGCTGCCTGAAAAGCTCTGCGGTCTGATCAACTTGGCGAGCCAGTTGATCTTCCTGCTCCTCAAGTGCTTCAATTTGCTCTTCGCGTGCAGAATCTAAAAGGTCCTCAAGCTCTTCACCGCGATCGCACTTGCTGTCGGCAAAGCTTACAAGTTCTTCACGAAGCTCATCGATTTCGTCTTCGCTATCGGCGCGGCGGATGCGGCGCTGGAATTGTTCAATCTCGGCTTCATCGAGTTCGGCCAAAAGTTCGTTCATTCGTTCTGCATCGACTTCATCAAGAGAGTGAAGGGCGCCTACAGCGCGACGAGCTTCTGCGATTTCGTCTAAGTCACCTCGACACCCCTGAACTTTCTGTTCCAGCCTTCGAATTCGCGATGCTCGAGCTTCGGCTTCTGCACGGCGCTCACCATCAGCGCGTTCACCCTCTGCCCGAGCCCGCTCGGCAGCCACTCGGGTGGCTCGAGCGGAGTCGCTCTCAAACGAGCCGACGCTCTCAAAATTCCTTTGCCCATCGCGGGTGGACACTAAGTGGATTTCACCACGCTCGCCATGGAGTCTGATGGCTTCGCTGGACACATTGACGCAGGCATCTGCCGCCTCGAATGCGCAGTCTTGTGATGCGTGAGCTTCCATACACGTCGCGAATCCTCCCTTGTCGAGAATCGCGATGCTGTTGGGGTGGCTCGAGTCGTTGACCGAACGAATCTCAAACAGGCCGTTACAATCGGCAAAGACTTGTCCACGAATGGAAAGAGTTTGGTTGCTCACTTGGAGCTCAAGCCCCCGAATGAAGCTTCGGGCCTGACTCAACGAGAGTGGGGTGTTGGACGCCAGTGCGACGGGCGCCAACCAAGGCATCACGAGTGCCGTGGCGAGTGTTCGATTGACCCAACCCTTAAGTGACTTCGCAGTTCCGTGCTTTTTCATAAGTTCTCTCTCCAAATTTCGTGGCGCTCATTTTTTGGATCCATCCTCTGAGGGACCCATCAATCAGAGTGAGCACTCCACACGAAGAGATAAAGCAACGACCGGGCCAAACTGACACCATGCACTAATTTTGGACCGGTTGGGACGTAAGTATCTGAAACTATACGCTTAATTTTAATTCGGGATGCCGACCCGATGGGTGTGTCCCGCCCGACCCCCCTATAAGAGCGTCTAGTCCCTCATGCGGTGTAAAAACTTTGAGCACTTCGCGGGGTCGGCTTCAGATTTTTTGAGCTACGTCCTTGAGTCGTGTGTCCTGCCATCGGGCAATCGACGAACCGTTTTTCCAGTCGTTCCCTGAGGCACATCTCTCCTGCCCGCCCCGAAAAAACCAAAGCCATGACGCACCATCTTGCCCTTCCGTCTGGCCATTGCTATGAGCGCCGAATCAATCCCATAACGGGCGATGAATCTAAAACGATGAAGGACACTTCCGCATGCTTTTTGAACGAATGAAGGCCGAAGGTTTTGAACAGTTAGTGTTTTGCCAAGACTCACGCACAGGCTTGAAAGCGATTATCTCGATGCACTCCACTGCGCTTGGGCCTGCGGTTGGCGGCTGCCGCATGTGGAATTACGCAAACGATGAGGAAGCGCTGAACGATGTTCTTCGCCTCTCGAAAGGGATGACTTACAAAGCCGCGATATCAGGTTTAAACTGGGGCGGCGGCAAAGCCGTCATCATGGGTGATGCGAAGACGGCCAAGACACCTGAATTGCTCACGCGCTTCGGAGAGTTCGTCAACACGTTGAACGGCAACTACGTCACTGCGAAAGACGTGGGGATTGGATCGGACGACCTGCGCACGATCAAAACCAAAACCCCACACGTTTTGGGCATCGATGGTGAAAAAGGCTCAAGTGGTGACCCTTCCCCTGCAACGGCTTGGGGTGTATATCACGGAATGCGCGCCACGGCGAAAGCCGCTTACGGTGCAAATTCGTTGAAGGGAATGAAAGTCGCAGTCCAAGGTTTGGGCAGCGTTGCATTCTATTTGCTTGAGCACTTGGTCGCTGATGGCGCCGAAATCATCGGGTGCGACGTCGATCAGGCTGCGATTGAGCGCGCTGTGAAAAAATATGGAATCGAGATCGTGAATCCAGATCGTATTTACGATGTTCCTTGCGACGTGTTCTCGCCAAACGCATTGGGTTCTTCCATCAATGCGGACACTCTGCCTCGTCTCCAAACGAAAGTGATCGCAGGTGGCGCCAATAACCAATTGGCCACGCCTGAAATCGGCTTTGAAGTGATGAAACGTGGAATGTTCTATGCGCCAGACTACGCCATCAACGCTGGCGGACTGACCAACATCTATCACGAGAGCATGATTGAAGGCGGATACAGCCAGAAGCGCGCGTTTGATCACGTCGCGCAAATCGGAAACACGATTGCGAAAATCCTCGAGCGCTCAAAAGCAGAAAACCTGCCTTCCCATGTGGTCGCAGACCGCATGGCTGAAGAGCGCGTGAATGCGGCTCGGGAAGCCAAATTGGCAACGACACGCTGATTCGCTCAATCGATTCGGATCTGAGGAAGGGCTCAAAAGGTACAAACCTTTTGGGCCTTTTCTTTTTGTTCCGAGGTGGCCTGATTTGAGCCTTGCTCGTTTCCCTCCCTCTGCGGATAAAAGAGCTATGAATTCAAGCCCAAATTCCGAGTTTCGGCCGGCTGACCGCTTGGGGCTCCAGCGCGTCGTTGGACAAAAAAACCTCCTTCCCCAACAGGCCGAAAAGATCGACCCCTCGCTTCCCATCGCTCGGGATGAACTTCTGATCGAAGTCGAAAGCCTGAACATCGACAGCGCAAGCTTTCACCAAATCGCGGAAGCCTGCGGAAAAGAGGATGCGCGAATCGAGAAACATATTCTGGATCTGGTCGAGCGCCGCGGGAAACAACACAATCCTGTGACCGGCTCGGGGGGGATGCTGATCGGTCGTGTCGTCCAGGTCGGTCCCGATTTTCCGGTCCACGAGAAACCCGTCCAATCGGGTGATCGCATTGCGACCCTGGTTTCATTGTCACTCACTCCTCTTCATATTCGACGAATTAAGAAAATCCACTCCTCGATTGATCGGGTTGATATCGAGGGGCATGCCATTTTGTTTGGCAGTGGCCTTTTCGCGCGCTTGCCCACTGATATGCCCGATACGGTGGCGCTTGCGGCCCTGGATGTTGCGGGAGCCCCCGCGCAAACCCGAAAGCTCGTGCGCGAAAAAGACTGCGTCGTGGTCATTGGTGGCGGTGGAAAGAGCGGGATCCTCTGCCTCTATGAGGCCAAGCGAAAGACGGGCGTGCGAACGATTGCTGTGGATTACTCGCCTAAATCCCTCGAGCGCCTCAAAG
>Ga0169931_10005326_pt1 | contig 19640 bp, 12 predicted proteins | sample Kivu_15m_20L_FD_129675 | JGI IMG/M metagenome (GOLD analysis project Ga0169931, IMG submission 129675) | Freshwater microbial communities from Lake Kivu, Western Province, Rwanda to study Microbial Dark Matter (Phase II) - Kivu_15m_20L... | ecosystem: Environmental > Aquatic > Freshwater > Lake... | reverse complement strand
GCGGCGGTCGGCCGCGAACAGCACGTTGTTGAGCTTCGTGTCGTTGTGGAAGACGCGCCGGCGGAGGGCCCCCGACCCGATCAGGCGAGCAAGTCGCTCCGCCAGGTCGGCATGTTGGCGGCACAAGCCGACTTCGAATTCGGCGCGTTGCAACCGGTCGGGGAGCGCCGCGGCGCAGGCCGCCTCGAATTGCTCCAATCGCCAAGCGAGATCGTGGAACCGGGGGATCGGCTCGCAGAATCCGCGGGGATCGGCCCCGGAGAGACGGCGGGCGAGGCGGGCGAATTCGGCGGCCGCATGGAACGCCTGGTCGGTGCAATCGGCTTGCTCGATCGTCAGGGTGTCGGCCAGATACGGATAGAGCCGCCAACTGCGGCCCGCGACGTCGCGCGTCAGCCGCGATCCGGACCGATTCGGCAGCGGAGCCAGAAAGAGATAGTCGGGCGCCTCGTGCCGCAGGTAGTCGGCCGCCAGGGACAGGTTGGCGTCGATTTCCTCGGGCCGCGGGAAGATGCTCTCGTTGATGCGTTGCAGCACGTACGGAGCGCCGCCCCCGACGCGGTAGGTCCAGTTGATGTGCCCGTTGCCAATCGGCGCGCAGGCCGCGTCGGCGGGAAGATCGTACTGGACGAGGACGGAAGAGAACTCGGCAGGCATGGCGGCGGCCAGGGCGTCGGGGGACGGCGAATCACAACAGATCGACGGGGTACAGGCCGGCTTCCCGCCAGGCGCGAAGCCGCGCGACGACCGCCGGCTTGTCGTCCGGGTAGGTCACTCCGCACCACTCCGAACCTCCGGGCAGCACCTGCACCGTGCCACGGCGGTCGCGGATCATGTCGTTGACCAGCATCGGCAGATGGAACTCGGCGTCGACGTGGTGGCGCGGATCGCGGACGAAATCGGCGAACTGCCGCGCTGCTTCGTCGAAGATGGACGGGAAGAATCCCCAGCAGTTCATCGACACGAGCTGGCCGTCGGGCAGCGGCCGCTCGGCGCCCTCTTCCAGCGCCACGATGTGCGGCCCGCGACGCTCGATCTTCGAGCGCTCGACCAGGGCGGTCAGCCGGCCCTGGGCGTCGACTTCGCAGCAGCCGCGCGACACCGGTCCGTGCGGCGAGAGGACGCGGTCCAGGGCGTAGCCGACCAGCGCGTGCTGGCCGGTCGGCGCGGTCGCAAAGTAGCCGGCCAGCGTCTCCAAGGCCTCGCGACCGTAAAAATCGTCGGCGTTGATCACGGCCGCCGGGCCCGTCACCGCCTCGCGGGCGCAGAGCAAGGCGTGGCCCGTGCCCCAGGGGCGGGTCCGCCGCTCGGCGATCGCCGCCGTGGCGACTCCGGGCGCCGCCACGTAGCGGTCGGGCGCCTGCACGGCGAAGTCGATCGCCAGCCGGCCTTGCCAGCGGCGTTGGAAGTGCTCTTCGGCGATCGCACGCAGATCCTCGCGAATGATGAACACCGCGCGGCGAAATCCGCTGCGCCAGGCGTCGTACAGCGAGAAATCGGCGATCGTCTCGCCGCGATCGCCCAGCGAAGTCACCTGCTTCGGACCGCGAAACCGCGAGCCCATGCCCGCGGCCAGCACCACGAGCGTCAATTCCGGTGGTTGGGACATCCGTCCGATCTCGCGCGGCCCAGGGCTGACCCGCTGGAGCAGCGGGGAGTCAGCGATTATCATGGCAGTCCGCGCGGCGTCTGGCAACGCTTGCCCGGCGTGGCCGAAACGCCTGACGGCGTCGCGGGGAGGCCGCTGGTTCGCGGCGGGGCGATCCGTTCCGCCACCCTCCGGCGGCGCCGAGCGCGCCTGCCGGCCGGCGCGTCGCTGCACGTGCTCCGCGCTGCGTGTTGCTGCTCCGTGTCCCGGGCACGGCAGGGGTTCCGCATGCACGGCAGGGACCGCGGTCGGAGTCTCTTTCTCTCTCTCCACGTCGAGAACGTTTCATGCAGCCCACGCCTTTGACTGCCGGGCAGCGCCTGGTGGTGCTGATCGTCGCTTTTTCAGGTCTGGTATTCGACGGCTTTGAACTGGGACTGATGCCGGTGGCGTCGCTCTCGGTCACCAAGAGCCTGATGGGCGCCGAGTACACGTCCGAAGCGGGAGGCAAGTGGTTCGCCTGGTACACCGCCAGCCTGATGCTGGGCGCCGCCGTGGGGGGCGTCGTGCTGGGGAATCTCGGCGACCGCTGGGGACGCCGCCGCGCCATGTCGGCCAGCATCCTGCTCTATTCGCTTTTCGCCGGCCTGGGCGCCTTCGTCACCACGCAGGAGCAAATGCTCGTGCTGCGGTTTCTCGTCGGCATGGGGACCGGCGGCATGCTGCCCAACGGCATCGCGCTGGCCTCGGAATGCTGGCCCGGCGCCTCGCGGACGTTCATTTCCGGCTTGATGGGAGCGGGCATCAACGTCGGGATTCTGCTGCTCGGACGGACCGCGGCGATCTGGCATCTGAGCGAGGATTCGTGGCGGTGGATCTTCTACGTCGCCGCCTTTCCGGCCTTGCTCGGCGTCGTCTCCTGGTTCTGCGTCCCCGAGTCGCCGGCCTGGCTCGCCGCCCGCGGCAAAGAAAACAAGCCCCAGGGCGTGTCGCTGGCCGAAATGTTCGGACCGGCCCTGTGGCGGTTCACGGTCATCGGCATTCTCCTGGGCGCCATTCCGCTGCTGGGGGCCTGGGCGGCCTCCAAGTGGATGCTCCCCTGGACCGACAAAGTGGCCGGAGCCACCGACCCGGGCTACAAGGGCTCGGTCCAATTCTGGTGGGCCTTGGGGGCGATTCTCGGCAGCTTCATGGGCGCCCAGGTCGCCAAATGGCTCGGACGCCGCTGGAGCTACTTCCTGATCAGCGCCGGCGCGGTCTCGCTGACCTGGGCGATGTTCAAGTTCACCGCGCCGCTGCGGCCCGAGTTCATCTGGGTCGTCTTCGCCCAGGGCTTCGTCTCGACGCTCTTTTTCGGATGGCTCCCGATGTACCTGCCCGAGTTGTTTCCGACCCGCGTCCGCGCCAGCGGCATGGGGCTGTCGTACAACGTCGGACGGTTCGCCACCGCGTTCGGCGTGGTCTTCGCCGGGTTTCTGCTCACCAAATTCAACAACTCGATGCCCGATACGGGAGCCGTTTGCGGGTTGATTTACGGCCTTGGCATGGTCGCGATCTGGTTGGCCCCCGACACCAGCCGCACGGGCATGGAAGTCTAGTCTCCGTCGAACAACGACCCCCGGCGTGGTCGCAGGACGCGAGGGGCGCCTGGCAAGTCGGCGGAACGACTCGCGGCAACTGGGCCGCGTGGCGATCTGGCCGCGCAGCGCTCCGAGTACGCTCAGCCGCGCGGCGCAAGCCCGCGGCGCGATCGATCCTGGCTCCGTCGCCGAGCCGCCGCGCGCCGAGTCGCCGCCCGCCTTTGGCCGCCGGCTTTTTTTCTCCGTGAGGAGCGGCGGGACGCGTTGCTTCGTGGAGCAAGGATCGCTCGGGCGCGGTCCGAGGAGCCACGCCCTGCGTTCCATCCGCCGCGCGGCGCCTCACCTCGGCCGTCGATTCCGCCCGGGATCGACTTTCGGATGCTGCGGGTCGGCCCTCTCGAGGGGATCGCCAGCCAGCGACCGTTCGCTGGGCGGCGCCTTGGCAGTTGCGACGGGCGGGCGTTTCCGGGCGAACTGCAGACCGCGGAGGCGCCCGAGCATGCGAGCCTGACCCGCGTCCGCGACCGTCCGCCCCGGGCAGGCTCAGGCAAGAATGTCGTTGACGACCCTGCCGTGGACGTCGGTCAGGCGGAAATCGCGGCCGGCGTAGCGGAAGGTGAGCCGCTCGTGGTCGAGCCCCATCAGGTGCAGGATCGTGGCGTGCAGATCGTGCACGCTGGTCGGATTTTCCACGGCCTTGAAGCCGAATTCGTCGGTGGCTCCGTATACCGTGCCCCCGCGGACGCCGCCTCCGGCCAGCCACACGGTGAAGCCGTAGTGGTTGTGGTCGCGTCCCAGCTGCGACATGCCGTCGACGGTCAATTCGACGGTCGGCGTCCGTCCGAACTCGCCTGCCCAAATGACGAGCGTGTCTTCGAACATGCCGCGCTGCTTGAGGTCGGTCAGCAGCGCGTCGATCGGCTGGTCGAGCTCGCCGGCCAGCTTCCGGTGGCCCGATTCCAGCTGGCTATGGCTATCCCACGGGTGGGCCGGGCCGTGGTAGAGCTGGACGTAGCGCACGCCGCGTTCCAGCAGGCGGCGGGCGATCAGCGTCTGACGACCGTGGACGGTTTCGCCGTAGAACTCCCGCAGGTACTGCGGCTCCTGCGACAGGTCGAAGGCGTCGGCCGCCTCCATCTGCATGCGGAAGGCCAGTTCGAACGATTCGATCCGCGCGTTGAGGCGGTCGTCCGAACGTTCGGCTTTGTGCTGCTCGTTCATCGTGCGGAGCAGGTCGAGTTGCTCGCGCTGCGCCTGCTGCGAGGCGTGCGGACTGCGGATGTTCTCGATCAGCTTGTCGATCTGCTCGAATTGCGGATCGATGTAGGTCCCCTGGTAGGCCCCCGGGAGGAAGGCCGACTGCCAGTTCTCCGTTCCCTTGAGCGGATGGCCGCCCGGCGACATCGCGATGTAGCCCGGCAGGTTCTGGCACTCAGTCCCCAGGCCGTACATGATCCACGAGCCCATGCTGGGACGCGGCAGCAGCGAGTTGCCGCAGTTCATCAGCATCAGCGACGGTTCGTGGTTGGGCACCTGCGCGTACATCGAGCGGATGATTGCCAGGTCGTCGATGTGCCGCGCGGTGCGGGCGAACAGCTCGCTGACCTCGATGCCGCTCTGACCGTACTTCTGGAATTTGAAGGGCGAGGGAAACGCCGCGCCCGTGCGACTCTCGGTGATCAGATTCACCGGCAGCGGCTGGCCGGCGTAGCGATCCAGGGCCGGCTTGCGATCGAACGTGTCGACCTGCGAGGGACCGCCGTTGAGAAAGAAATGGACGACCCGTTTCGCCTTCCCGGGGAAGTGCGGCAGCCGCGGGGCCAGCGGTCCCGATAGCGGTCCGGAAGGGCTGGCGCCCGCCTCCTGAAGAAGCTGGCCGAAACCGAGCATTCCCAGGCCCATGCCCGCGTGCTGAAGAAACGCGCGGCGATTGACGGTTGCCAACGACCGCTGGAAGGGCATGCTCCGCATGGCGGCGCCTTTCGATGGAAGGAGAAGGCGAAAAATCAGTCGATGAAGGCCAGTTCGTTCGAGAGCAGCAGGGCTTGCGCCAGCAGTTCTCGGCGGTTGAGGGGCTTGTCGGGCGGTCCGCAAAAATCGACTTTCGCGTTCCAGCTTTCCGCCGGAGCGTCGCCCGCCACGCGCTCGGTGACGACGGGAGCCCAGGCGAATTCGTCGTCCTCCGCATCGAGCCGCCCGTCGGCGACGAAATCGATCGCGTCGCCCTCGGCGACGCGGCACGACGCGACGACCAATTCCGCCGACTTGTTGTGCACCTCGGCCGCCGCCAATTCCTCCGTGCCCCGAACCACGATCCGGCAGACGATGCCGTCGCCCGCGGACGACTCGTGCTTGGCCTCGGAGCGGATCGCCACCTCCATCGCCCGCGGGGCGACCCAGCGTCGAATCACCACGCGCGGCACGTCGCTCCCCGCACAGCCTCCGGCGGCGGTCAGCTGCAGCGCCCCGAGTTGCGGAGCCGGGAAAGACGACGTCCCCTGCCACGCCGAACCGGTGAAACAGGGGAGCGGGGCGAAGCCGACGACGCCCGTGCCGGTTGCGTAGGCGCCGTAGCCGTACCGCCAAATCGACGGGGGGCGGCTCGATCCGGCGGCCGGCAGCGGTCCGCCCTCCAGGAACGCGGTCGCCCGCCGCTGCTCGGCCGGAGCCGGCGGGCGCTGCAGCACTCGGCGATAGATCTCGGCGACGTAGTGCTCGCTAGGCGACGCCGCCGAATCGGCCGACGCCGCCGAATCGGCCGATTCCGCCGAATCGGCCGATTCCGCCGAAACCAGGCGGGCAGCCAGCGATCGGGCCCGTGCCGCGGGGAAGGGATGGTTCATCGCGAACAGCGCCTGCTGCGGCACGGAGGTCTCGGTCCGTTGCGGCGTGTGCAGATCGGGGTTGGCGAAATCGAACATCCGTTGGGCGTTGGACAGGAACTGCCGGTCGACCAACCCGAACAGCGACCGGCGGTGGTTCGAGTCGTCGGCCGGAAACAGATCGGCCGTCCTGCCCCCCAGGTCCTGGCGAAGGTCGCCGGTCACCGACAACATCGTGTCGCGCAACTCCTCGAAACTGAGGCGGTGCGGATTCATTCGCCACAACAGGCGGTTTTCCGGATCCATCTGCCGCGCGGCGGCAAACGCAGCGCCGTCGCCGGCCTCGTAGGACGTCTGCTGGTAGGTCGCCGACAGCATCATCACCCGGTGGAGCGCCTTGGTGCTCCAGCCTTGCGACCGCAATTCCGAGGCGAGCCAATCGAGCAGTTCCGGGTGGCTCGGCGGAGCGGCGCGGAGCCCGAACTCGCTGGGGGTGAGCACCAGGCCTTGCCCGAAGTGGTGCATCCAGACGCGGTTGGCCCAAACCCGCGCCGTGAGCGGGTTGCCTGGGTCGATGATCGCCCGCGCCAGTTCCCAGCGACCGCTTCCCTGCTGGAAGGGCGGGGAGTCGTGCGGGGAGAGGACCGACAGAAAACGCCGCGGAACCTGCTCGCCCTTCAGCGCCGGATTCCCCCGACGGAAAACGCGCGGCTCGCGGATCTGTTCGCGGTCGAACAGCGCGACGGCGTGGGGCGGCGAGGCTTCCGACTGCAGCAACCACCGGTCGAGCCTGCTCTGGGCGATCCACATCGGCTCCCGCGTCCCGCGGTCGAAGTAGTACTCGATGTTCACCACCGCTTCGTTCGGAACGCGGCAGGGCGAGGAGGCGCCGTGGGTCACCTGTCGCAGCGCCTCGGCGTCGGGATCGTCGAGCCCTTGCGGGGCCGGTTGCCGGGCCTCCTCGGCAGCCTGCCGCAACGCGTCCCACTCGCCGTCGATCCGCTTGAACAGGCGTCCGTACCGCTCGGCGACCTGCCGCATGCTCTGCGGCGCGGTGCGAAACTCTTCCGCGACGAGCCGATTGCACGCCTCGGCCGGAAGCTCCGCCAGCTGCCGGCAGACCTCCGGCGCGCGGAGCGCGAAGTCCTGGGGAGGCAGCGCCAAGAAGCGATGCCACGCGACGAACGCCGGGTTGTCGACGGCCGAGGCCAGGTAGGCCTGCCAACGCCGCACGAAACCGGGGATGACGTCGTCGACGCGGAGGACCTGATTGAACCCTTCTTCGGGATAGTTCTGCAGGTCCAGTTGGGCGAGCAGGTAGTCGGTCAGGCGGTTGCACACGCGCTCGTGGGCCGCCTCTTTATGCTCCGCCAACGTTTTGGCCAGGTGCTCCCGCCGACGGCGCAGCTCGTCCTCAGACGCAGCGTCGGCGGAGGACGCCGCTGTCAGCGGCACCTGCTCCTCGCGGCAGTTCATGAACACGCCGTAAAGCGCGTAGTAATCGGCGGTCGAGATGGGATCGTACTTGTGGTCATGGCAGCGGGCGCACGAAACCGTCAGCGCCATCGTCCCCCGCGTGACGACGTCGATCCGGTCGTCGATGATTTCGTGCGACACGCCCTGAAACCGACGGCCCAGCGTGAGGAAGCCCATGGCCGCCAGCGATCGCGGGTCGGCAGAGGCCTCCTCATCGGCCGCGATTTGCAGGAACAGGAAGCGGTCGTAGGGCAGGTCGCCGTTGAACGCGTCGACGACCCAATCGCGGTAGGCGGTCGATTGCACGAAATAACGGTGCTCGGCCCCCGGCACGTACCCTTTGGAGTCGGAGTAGCGGGCGACGTCGAACCAGTGCCGCGCCCAATGGACGCCGTACTGCGGCGACGCCAGCAAGCGGTCGACGACCCGTGCGAACGCCTCGGCGTCGGGGGCCGGATCGGACAGGAACGCCTGCAAGTCGTCTTCGGCGGGAGGCAGGCCCGTCAGATCGTACGTCGCGCGGCGGATCAACGTGCGGCGTTCGGCGCGCGGCGCGGGCTGCAATCCCGCCTCGTGCAGCTTCGCCAGCACAAAATCATCGACCGGCGTTTGCCGCCACGCAGCCTCCGCGTTGGCCGGAAGTTCGGGACGGGCGATCGGCTGGAACGCCCAATGGCCCGCCGCCGCGGGCGCGGCCGCCTCGTCGGCGACCCGCCTCTCGGCCGGCCACGGAGCGCCCGACGCGACCCACCGCTCGAGGATCGCCACCTGCTCGTCGTCCAGGCGGCTGTCGGGCGGCATCCGCAGATCGCCCGTTTGCCGGACCGCCTGGATCAACAGGCTGCGGTCGCTGTCGCCCGGTTCGATGGCCGGGCCCGTAGCGCCTCCCTGCAGCAGCGCCGCCCGCGAACCGACGTCGAACCCGCCCGAAGGATCGTCAGCGCTGTGGCAGTCGGCGCACTGCGACGCAAGCAGCGGTCGCACGTGCCGCTCGAAGAACTCTTCGCCCTCCACCTGCGGCGAAGCCGCCCAGGCCCCTTCGGCCCAAGTCAGAAGGGCGGCCGCGAGGCACAGTTGCCGCACGCGCAAGGCTGGTTCGGTCAAGAACATTGGCACGATCCCTCGGGGGGCCGCACGGCTGCGGCGGATCGTCGGTCAGCGGGCCCGGTCGTCGGTCAGCGGGCCCGGTCGTCGGTCAGCCGGCCCGGTCGTCGGTCAGCCGGCCCGGTCGTCGGTCAGCCGGCCCGGTCGTCGGTCAGCCGGCCCGGTCGTCGGTCAGCCGGGGATTTCGTCGGGCCTGCCGGGGATTATAGCCAGAAACCCGCCGCGCTGCCAGCAGCAGTTGCTCGTCGCAGCCGTCTCATCGGCCCTCGCGAGGCAAGAACTTGATGCACATCGGTCCGGTCAGCTCCAGCGACTCGCCGGTCGCCGTCAGCGCGCCGGTCTGCGAATCGATGCGGAACGTGACGACCGTGTGGCTCTCCTGGTTCAGGGCGACCAGGTACTCGCCCCGGGGGTCGATCCCGAAGTTCCTGGGCGTCTTCCCCCGCGTCGGCTCGTGGCCGACGGCGGTCAAGCGGCCCGTTTCCGGGTCGATCGCCAGGATGGCGATCGTATCGTGGCCCCGGTTGGAGCCGTACAGGAATCGCCCCCCCGGATGGAGCAGCAGTTCCGCCGTGGAAAAGCCGTTCTGGAAGGGGACTGGCAGCGTCGGGAGCGTTTGCAGCAGTTCCAACGTCCCCCGGTCTTCGTGGAACCGGTAGGCGCTGACGGTGCAATTGGTTTCGTGGATCACATAGAAGTACGGCAGCTGCGGATGAAACACGGCGTGCCGCGGGCCGGAACGGGGGTCGGTCGGCGTCCAGGCCGGGTCGTGCGGCGCGAGCGTCGCCGCGGCCGGGTCGAATCGGTAAAGCCGCAACTGGTCGAGACCGGTCTCCCCCGCGCAGGCGAAGCAATTGCCGGGCGACAAGTTGATCGAGTGGGCGTGGGCTTTCTGGCCGGTGGCAGCCTGGTGAAGGAAGACCGATTGCGCCGGTCGCAGGCTTCCGTCAGCGCCAAGCGGGAGCGAGGCCACGTTGCCGCTAGTGTAATTGGCGACCAGCACTGCTCGGCCCGCGGGATCGACGACCAGATGGCAGGGGACGGCCCCTCGGGTCGACGCGACGTTCAACAAGCGGAGCGAGCCGTCTTCCGGGTTGATTGCGTACGCTGCGATGACTCCCGCTCCGTCGCCGTCGCCGACATCGAGCGAATTGCCAACGGCGTAGAGAAAGCGGCCGGAGGGATGGAGGGCGAGGTAGATCGGGCGCACGACGCCCCCCGCGCGGCCGACGGGGGTCAACTTTCCGGCGGCATGGTCCCACTGGAGGATGTGGATGCCGTCCTGCTCGGGAAATTCCTCGGAAGACGACGCGAGGTAGACCCAACAGTCGCCCGACCCGTTCGGCGACAAGGCCGCGGCCCGCGGCGGCGCACCCCCCGGGACCAGGGCGATCGCAACCCCTGCGAGCAGGGCGGAGAGCAGGCCGCGAGGGACGAACGAACCGATCATCGAAGGGACTCCTCGTCCAAGGTGCAAGGGGGGCGCGGGGGGGTGGCATCGTCCCCGCGCTGCAACGATTGGCGTGCGGCGGCGGGGCCGCTCGGGGGCTTCGGCCAAGGAACTGCTTCCCAACCGGCGTCGGCAGGCACGGCGGACGGCCACGTTGCGGGAGCGACTTCGGCGGTCGGGGCTAGCGCCCCTTGTTCCGCTCCACCACGATCTCGAAGCGATTCAACGAGGCGTCGTCGCCCACTTCGTACTCCAGCCCTGAAGTCTGGTAATCGAGGTATTTGGGGTCGATGATCGAGCGGGTGCGCGGGTTGGAGTCGTGATCGCCCTTGGGAACCGGCGGAGCGACGACCACCTGGTGCTTGCCGGCGGGGGCCCCGTCGCCGATTTCAAAGGTGCTCAGGCTGAACGAGCCGTCGCTGGCGATGTAACCGCGCGAGGTGACCATGTGCGGGTTGTCGATCAACTGGAATTCGACCCGCCCGCCCGCCAGGGGCGAGCCGTCAGGCAGCTTGACGGCACCGGCGACGGGGTAGATTTTCAGTTTTCCGGAGTCGCACCCGAGGGCTGCGGCGACGGCCAGGCAGGCAGCCGCAGCGAGCGGCGCCTTCGGTGCAAAAGGTCGTGAGAAGCTTTTCGTGACAGGCATGCGACGGCCGTTTCGGGCAAGGGAACGGAAGAGGATGGGAGTGGGACCGCCGCGATTGTTCGCCGCGTCGCGCCGGCCGTCGGGATCGGCCGTCGGGATCGACCGTCGGGATCGGCCGTCGGGATCGACCGTCGGGATCGACCGTCGGGATCGACCGTCGGGATCGACCGCGATCAGCAGCGCCTTTCGCCGCCGAGGCTGGCAACTGCCGAGCGGGGGGACGGCCAAGCGCCTCGCGCCGAGGCAGCCCCGCACGGACGACCGCGAAGCGGACGCGTGCGGGCCAGGAAACCGCCGCTGCAGGGCGTCGAGCGGCCTGACGCGGCTCAGAAACCTGCCGGGATCGGCTCGCCGTCGGCCCGGTGGGCCAGCCGCCCCAGGACCGACGTCGACGCCGCGGTTTGCACGGGCCGTACGCTGCCGTCGCACATGGCGAACTGGACGATGCCGGGGTGGTTGCTGCCGAACATCAGATTCTGGTCGGCAGGCGTGGCGTCGTTCGGTCCGAGGGCGAGGGGCTGGCTCCCCGCGAAGCGGCAGAAGCGTTCCAGGTTGTCGGGATTGTACATCGCCGTGTCGTGGGACGCTTCGCGGCCGAAGCCTTCGACGAGCAGGCCCTGCGCGGTGGTGACCAGCGCCGGGACGTGCTTCTCGCCAATCAGGAAGGTGTTGCTCATGCCGTCTTCGACATGGCGGGAGCTGACCGAATAGCGGAACTGGCCGACCCGTTTTTGCGTCGGCTCTCCGCCTTCGCAGACGTTGCCGCCGGACGGGTTGAGGGCGTCGGCCCCGAGGTCGGCGGCAAAGGCCCCGTTGGCCTCCGAGGGATAGTCCCAGGCGTTGCCGTTGCCGGCCGAGCAGGCGTAATCGCCCAAGGCCCCGCGCATCTGCTTGATCGAGCCGTTGCCGTTGTCTCCGTCGATGCTCAAGCTGTCGGGCTGGGCCTGCCGTCGCGACGGGCAGTAGTAGAAGGGGACTTGGCGTTCGCGATTCTGCGCCGCCTGTCGGTAGTAGGAAAGCGTGTCGTCCCAGGCGTCGGCCAGACCCTGCTGCTCGACGTAGGGCCAGATGGCCACGGCCCACGACCCGACCTGGCAGGAGAGCCGCGAGGGGGGCAGTTTCTGGAAGGTCGATTCGAAGTTCGCGCTGGCGACGCCGAATTGCTTGAGGTTGTTCGTGCACTGCGCGCGGCGGGCGGCCTCGCGGGCCGCTTGAACCGCCGGCAACAGCAGTGCCACGAGCACGCCGATGATGGCGATCACCACCAACAATTCGACGAGCGTAAACGCCGAGCTTCGCGAACGATTGACCCTGCCCATGAGGAGCCCTAGTTTAGGCCGCGGGCGGGAAGCGCCGCAGCGGTCGTAGCGTCTCGAAAAAGTTCCTGCAAAGTGCGCTCGCCGCAGGGTCGGGATGTTCCGCCAAGTCCCTGCCTCAGCTATGCTTGATCGTACTCGGTTCCTGGCCCTGATGCAACATTCCTGAGTGCGCAAGGCAGTCCGTGCGACGCTCTCGGCGCGTCGCTGCGCTGGTTTCCGAGACCGCCCGCCAGCGGCTCCGTGCGGCCAGCAATCGCCTTGGCGCCAAGACAAGGCTCGGGGCGCTGCGCTCAGGGCGACGTCGTGTCGCAACAGGGTTCGGTTATTGACGTCGCAGGGGTTCGAGGGCCTGCGCGAGCGTCCGGCGAACCCCAGCATTCTCTCGCGGAGACCTCCATGTCCGTCCACCGTCGCGCGTTCCTTTCGGCGGCCGGCGCGCTGCCTTTCTGCAGCCTGCCCTTCGAGCGGCAGGCCGGCTCCGCGCGGGGGGCAGCGGCGACCTCGCGGCCGCGGCTGGCCGCGGTCGCCACGGTCTACCACAAGTATTCCCACGCACAGCACCTGATTGATCGTTTCCTTGAGGGCTTCGGATGGCAAGGGGCCCACCATTACCCGGCGTGCGACGTCGTCGCGCTGTACGTCGAGCAAACGGGCGACGACGACCTCAGTCGCGAACGCCTCGGTCGTCATCCGGGATTGAAGCGTTATCCGTCCGTGGCCGAAGCCCTGACGCGGGGGGGCTCCGAATTGGCCGTCGACGGCGTGCTGCTGATCGGCGAGCACGGCGAGTACCCGACGAACGAAAAAGGCCAGAAACTCTACCCCCGCTACGAGTTCTTCCAGCAGATCGTCGGGGTGTTTCGCGACAGCCGACGGTCCGTGCCCGTGTTCAACGACAAGCATCTGTCGTGGAATTGGGACCATGCGCGGGAGATGGTCGACACGGCGCGGGAGATGGGATTCCCGCTGATGGCCGGCTCGTCGCTGCCGGTGACCTGGCGGATCCCGTCGATCGATCTTCCCTGGCGGGCCGACGCCGAGGAAATCGTCGGAATCTATCGCGGCGGCGGCGAGGGAGCCGACATCCACGTCCTGGAGGCCATGCAGTGTCTCGCGGAGCGACGTCGCGGCGGAGAGACGGGGGTCGTCTCCGCCGAAGCGCTGCAGGGCGAGCGGTTCTGGCAGGCGCTGGACGCCGGCAGCTGGCAGGCGGGGGGCTGGGACCGCCGGCTGATGGACGCAGCTCTCGCCCGCAGCCACGAGCTGAAGCCCGCCCGGGAAACCTACAACCACGTCTTTCCGACGCGCGACGAACTGCAGCGACTCAGTCCCGAAGCCTACGCGTACCGCTTCGAATACGCCGACGGGTTCCGGGCGACCATGCTCCAGATGCCCGACCTGGTCGGCGACTGCACGGCCGCCGTCCGCCTTCGCGACTCCGAGATCGTCTCGCTGCTGTTCTACCTGCCGTACCGCCAGCTGAGGAACTTCTTCAGCCCGCAGGTCCGCCATATCGAGTCGCTGTTCCTGACGGGAAAATCGCCCTATCCGGTCGAGCGGACGCTGCTCACCACGGGCATGACGGCCGCGGGCGTCGAGTCGTCCTTCCAGCAGCAGCAGCGGATCGCCACGCCCCATCTGGCCATCGCCTACCAACCCGTCGAAGCCTCGTTGTTCTGGAGGAGCTGATGCGCGGCAGACTTTTGTTGGCGGCGGCGCTGGCCGTCGTCGGTCCCCTGGCCCCTGCGGCCGCGGAGGGAACCGCACCGGCGCCCAAGAAAAAAATCGCCATCGTCGCCACCCTCTGGGCCTACCTGTCGCACGGCCAGCACATGGGCGATCGCTTCCTGACGGGCTACCCCCGGCACGGCGCGTGGCACGAGTCGCAACTCGAGGTGGCGGCGGCCTACGTCGACCAGAAGCCCGACAGCGATCTCAGCGCGCGTCGCGCCGCCGAGCACGGGTTCGTCGTCTACCCGACGATCGCCGAAGCGCTCCGCTGCGGCGGAGACAAACTGGCCGTCGACGGCGTCGTGATCATCGGCGAGCACGGCCAGTACCCCAAGAACGCCAAAGGGCAGGTCGAGTACCCGCGGTTCGAACTGTTCCAGGAGGTCGTGAAGGTCTTCGAGCAGGACGGCAAATCGGTCCCCGTCTTCAACGACAAGCATCTGTCGTACGATAAGCTCAAGGCGGCGCGGATGGTCGCCGACTCGCGGCGGCTCGGTTTTCCCTTCCGCGCGGGCTCGTCGCTCCCGGTGACGTGGCGTTCGCCGCCCCTGGAGATTCCCTACGGCGCCGGGATCCGGGAAGCGATGGCGGTCGCCGTGGGCGAAGTCGACTCGATGGGCTTCCACGCCCTGGAGGCGATGCAGAGCATGATCGAGCGGCGCCGCGGCGGCGAGACGGGCGTCAAGGCGGTGCACTACCTGCAGGGGGACGAGGTGTGGCGCGCGGGCGAGGAGGGGCGCTGGTCCCAACGCCTGCTCGAAGCGGCCCTGTCCTGCTCGGACTCGCTGCACGGCGACTCGGAACTCGAGTCCCGACCGCAGAATCTGGCGGCCAACGGCAAAATCCCCGCGCTCCTCGAAGAACCGGCCATTGCCGTCCTCATCGAGCACGAAGACGGCCTGCGCAGCAGCCTGCTGGTGCTCAACGGCGTGCTGGGCGACTTCAACTTCGCCGCCGAGATGGAAGACGGAAAGGTCGTCGCCAACCAGTTCTATCTGCCGCCCGAGCCCAACGTGGCCTATTCCTCGTGCCTCATGGCCCAGGCCGAAGACATGATCGTCACTGGCCGCACCTCCCAGCCGATCGAACGCACCTGGCTGGTCAGCGCGCTGCTCGACTGCGCGCTGGAGTCGAAAATCCAGGGCGGCCGCCGCCTGGAAACGCCCGAACTCGCCATCCGCTACCGAGCCCAACGATTCTCCCGGTTCGGCGAGACGGCCGCGCTGCCCCCCGTGTTCCGCAATTCCCTCGGCATGCCGCTGGTCTACTGCCCCCCGGGGCGATTCCGCATGGGCAGTCCGGCCGACGACCCGCAGGCCGCGGCCGACGAGCAGCCGGCCGTCGACGCCGAACTGACCCGCGGGTTCTATCTCGGCCGCTACGAAGTGACCCAGGCCGAGTGGCGCGCCGTGATGCTGCACGAGCCCTGGAAAGGCGCGGAGGGGGTGATCGACGATCCCCGTGCCGCCGCCGCCTACGTCTCGTGGGACGACGTCCAGGAATTCTGCCGGCGACTCTCCGCCCAGGAGGGACGCACCTACGCCCTGCCGACCGGAGCCCAGTGGGAGTACGCCTGCCGGGCAGGCGCCGCCACCCGCTACAGCTATGGCGACGACCCCGCCCGACTCGGCGACTACGCCTGGTGGGGGTCGGAAGTTCCCGCCGGAAACGCCCGCACCGAACGCTTCACCCACCCGGTCGGGCAAAAGCGGCCCAACGCCTGGGGCTTCTACGACATGCACGGCAACGTGTGGGAATGGTGCGCCGACGCCTACCAGAAGACGCTCGTCGGCGGCCGCGATCCCTACGCGCCCGGCGAGGCGTCGTCCCCCCGGCAGATTCGCGGGGGGGGCTGGTGCCATCCGGCCGTCGATTGCCGGTCGGCCTACCGACCCGGCGACACGCCCGACAGCCGCCACATCGATCTGGGCTTCCGCGTCGTTCTGCTCGTCGATGAAGACTGAGCGGCGAGGCCGGGAAGACTGAGCGGCGAGGCCGGGAAGACTGAGCGGCGAGGCCGGGAAGACTGAGCGGCGAGGCCGGGAAGACTGAGCGGCGAGGCCGGGACGACTGAGCGGGGGGCCGGGACGACTGAGCGGCGGGGCGGGGGGCCGCGGCGAGCCGACCCGGGCCGCGCCGCAGCTACAGGGCCTGCAGGAACCGGCCCAGCCGCGCCACCAGATCGCGCGCGTCGTCGAACATGCTCAGCCGATGCAGGAACCCGTGGAGCATGCCCGGGTAGTCGAAGTACTCGGCGGGCGTGCCGCTGGCGGCAAGCCGCTCGGCGTACGCCGCGCCCTCGCTGCAAAGCACGTCGTGGCCCGCCGTCACGACCAGGGCCGGCGGGAGTCCCGCGAGATCGGCGTGGAGCGGGGTCGCGTAGGGATGGGCGCGGTCGGCGATCGCCGGAGCGTACTGGTCCCAGAACCACTCCATCGCCCGCCGGGTGAGCACGTAGCCGTCTTCGTACCGCGCGTACGACGGCGTGGAAAACTCCGCGCTGACGATCGGATAGATCAGCAGCTGCTGCGCCGGCACGTGCTTTCCGCGATCCCGGGCCATCAGGCAGACCGCGGCCGCCAGGTTGCCCCCCGCGCTGTCGCCGGCCACCGCGATCCGTCGTGCGTCGACGCCCCACCGCGGAGCCTCCGCGGCGAATTGCTGCAGCACCGCGTAGGCGTCGTCGAGCGCGGCGGGAAAGCGGTGCTCCGGCGCGCGGCGGTAGTCGACCGACGCCACCACGGCCTCGCCCGCCGCCGCCAGCGCGCGGCAGAGCGCGTCGTGCGTGTCGAGATCGCCGGCCACCCAGCCCCCGCCGTGAATGAACGCCACGCCGCGCCCGGTCCCGCCGCCGGACGGCCGGTACACCCGCACCGGCAGCGGCCCCGCGGGGCCGCTGAACGCCGCCTCCTCGGTTTCGACGCCGGGGACCGCAATCGCGTTCACGGCGATCGCTCCCCGCATCACCGCGCGGATCTCCTCCGGCGTGCTGCGCTCGGTGCGCGGAGGACCGAGGGCCAGCCATTGCTGGCGAAAACGAGCGGCCTGGGGATGGAGCGCCATCGGATCGGGGTTCCTCACGGCAGGCGATGGGGAGGCGGGGGCCTGGCCCCGGGGTCGCGCACCGCGTCTCGCCGCCGACGGAACGCCGCGCCCGCCGCCGCGCCCGCCGCCGCAGCACGCGCCCGGCAGCCCCGCGCGTCAGCGGAGATCGATGCGAAAGGGAGGATTGTCGCCTTCCCGCACCGTGACGGTCAATCCGCTGGCGGCCGGATCCCGGTACCGCGGCGGAATCTCGGGCATGGGCGCCGTGCGCGGAGGAGCCGGCGGGTCGCCGCTGGCAAGGGTCGGCCCGGGATGGGGCGGGCCGACGGCCACCTGGTAGGTCCCTGGGGGAAGGCCGTATCCGGCCGCGACTCCGAAGCGGAACGTGCCATCCTCGGCGATCGGGCTGACGTACGACGCCCCCGCCTCGTCGTTGGCGAAGATCACCGAGCCCGCCTGCAGAGGCGATCCGCGGAAGGTCACCTCGCCGCGGGCCTCCCCGAGGGGAGGACGCGGTCGGCAGCCGACGAGGGCCAGGGCCAGGGCCAGCGGCAGCGCGCGGGCCGTCCGGAGGCGGCGCCTCGTTCGAGTGCGGCGGTCACAGCGGGGACGAGGGATCTTGGTCATCGCGATCGGCCAGACGTTTGAGGACGGCGACGGGCGTCTCTTCGTGGAGAAAGGGCACGCTGCCGTCGGCCCGCAGCACGTGGGCGCCGGCGGGGTGGGCCGACTGCAGCGGACTGTTGGCTCCGCAGCCGTGCGAGTTGAGCAGCGAGGCGTCTTTGCTCATGCGGTAGCGGATGGTGGCGACGTTGAAGGTGCGGTTGTCGCCCTTGGGGAACGATTTGGCCAGTCCCATCGAAAAACCGTGGAGGCACGAACTGCGGCAGTAAGCGGCCTCGCCCTGGGTCGTGTAGCAGTAGTCGGACTGCTCGCCCACGGCCATCGTCTGCGACGCGCCGTCGGTCGCCTGCTCCAGGCGGATCTCGCGGCCCGGGGGAAGCAGGCCGCCGGCGGAGATGACGCCGACGGCGTAGGCGCCGTGCTGCAGGTCGGTCCGCGACGCGTGGTCGGCGCTGCCCGCAATGGCGACGTAGTCGGCGTTGAAGAACCAGTAGTTGCGGCGGTTCTCGACGTTGCGGTGGTACAGCGGCTCGATCGGGCTGGAGGGGCACTTGGCGACGGGCAGGACGAGTTGGTGGAGCAGCTTGGCGTTGTGGCCGTTGGCCGCCGCATCGTCCGGGTAGAGCGTCCAGCCCGTCGACTGGTAGGAGCGTCCGCTGTCGCGACCGGTTTTGTCGTAACGCTCGTACAGCGCGGTCTGCTCCAAGCCGGGCAGCAGCGCGATCCACCACGAGTTGCCGTAGTAGCCTTGCGGGCAACCGGCGCCCCCGGCGGGGAATTTTCGCTGAGCTGCGTGGAAGTCCAGCAGCGCGAGCCCGATCTGCTTGAGGTTGCTGCTGCACTGCGCGCGTCGCGCCGCCTCGCGGGCCGCCTGAACGGACGGCAACAGCAGCGACACGAGCACGCCCACGATCGCAATCACCACGAGCAACTCGACCAGCGTAAAGCCGCGGCGCGCGTTCGCTCGGTCGCCGTCGCGCGACGGCGGCGCGGGCTGCGCGCACGGGGCGGTGCGGCGGACGGCGTCGCGTGCGGGGGGCAGGGTGCGCATCGGGCGTTTGCCAATCCGGCAATCCTTGGGGCGCAGCGGGCAGCGCAGCGCGGAGAAGCACGTCGACGGCGCGGCGTCGGCAGACGCCCTGCGGCTCCGCCCTCGAAGGAAGCGTGCCGCGGCACGCCGGACCCGGCGGGCCCTGCGGACGGCGACGCCTCTCGGGGCATCCTAACCCAGTTCGCCGCCGCCTGCCACGCGAGCCGGCGGGTTGCCGCCCGCGTTGGTCGCTGGCTAAACTACGCCACAGGCCCGGCCAGGCGGGCGCAACGCGGACCGACGCCGCGCACCGCCTCGTCCGCGGCCGGTCGCGCGCGTTCCGCGAAGCCTGCGGGCGCACGGCAAACCCCCACGTCCCGCGCGCCCTGCGGAGCGGCTCCAGCTCGGCCGCGGGCGTCGCCGACGGCGGCCGTCGTCTCGCGTCGCACGGCCCCGCGCTTTTTGCAGGAGAATCGCAGCATGTTCCGTTGGATGGGAAGGTTCCGCGGGTCGGCGGCCCGGGCGGCGGCAGCCGGGCTCCGCGTGCAGCGGCTGAGCGGCGGCGGGCGGCTGCTGGCCGTCCTCTTGATCGGGTGGGCCGCGGACGCGAAGCGTGCGGAGGCCGGCGACGCCAGCCGCCTGGAGGGCCGCCGCTTCATTCTCACCCAGGACAGCCGGGACATCTGCCTGATGGCTCCCCAGGGGCAGGCTCAGGCGTGGCTCCGCGACTGGTATCGCAAGGCCTTTGCCGCGGGCGTCGACGTGTTCGTCGCCGACGTGGTGCAGCCCGAGCTGTCGGTGGTCAAAGACACGCCCAGCGCGGAGATCGTCGGGGCGCGGACCGCGGGAGGCGACCCCGACAAGATCGAGGGGAGATACCGCACGATCAGCGAGCTCCGCGATCAGGGGACGGATCTGCTGCATCTGGCGGCGGAAGAAGGGCACGCGGCGGGGGCGCTGGTGCTGGCCGGCATGCGGATGAGCGACGCCCATCACGGCGGCCGCTGGGTGGCCCACTCCGAGCACATGCTGTATCCCCAGATCATCATGGACCACCCCGAGTGGTGCAACGTCTGGGAAGACGGCTCGCTGGACGCCACGTTCAACTACGCGATTCCCGCCGTCCGCGCGCACCGCCTGCAGATTCTTCGCGAACTGGCGACCAACTACGACATCGACGGTCTCGAACTCGATTGGATGCGTCACTGCCGCCATTTTTCCG
>Ga0169931_10005325_pt1 | contig 19644 bp, 9 predicted proteins | sample Kivu_15m_20L_FD_129675 | JGI IMG/M metagenome (GOLD analysis project Ga0169931, IMG submission 129675) | Freshwater microbial communities from Lake Kivu, Western Province, Rwanda to study Microbial Dark Matter (Phase II) - Kivu_15m_20L... | ecosystem: Environmental > Aquatic > Freshwater > Lake ... | reverse complement strand
TTCAAAATAGCATATATTTTATTTTCCGTTTCTTCTCCATTATCTTTTTCCATAGTTTTAAACAATTCTATAATAGTATTAGTTGTTAAATTTTTCATACAAAAATATTAATTATAACTCCATAAATAAGGCTGATCAATACTATTAATATCATATCGTCTCTTATTATCTATCGATTACCCATATTCTTAATCATAACATTTACTACAAATTTATTAAATAACTGGTATGTAATTACTATACTTATATATTATTAAAGCCAATGATTTTTATTTATCATTTATAAGCTTTTTCTCTACATTAGCGATGATCTTAAGTAATTTAATAGCTTTATATAAATTAAATTTATCATTTATACTATTTGATATGTATGATAGGAAGATATATTTGACTAAACCTGATTTCACTGCAATTTTTGAATAAATTTAATTATTTTTACATATCAAAGATATATATTCTATACATAGAATAGGACTTATCGATATATTTCTCGACATTTAATTAATAATCTACTTCCAATCAAACTCCTTTGAAGAATTATTAATCTTCTAAAAGAATCTTATCCCAATGGTACATCCAACAACAAATAGCTAACTTCTCTTCAAACAATATATCAACCCTTAATATTCTACATTATTAACCTTAGGAGATCGTAGATGATCAATAGTCATATCAGTCATTTTGATCAAATCTTGGCATGATTTAGATTTTACTTTTAATATTTACATAGTAGATATTAATGATAATGCTTATGATTATTATTTTGATGAAATTACTTGTGTTATGATCTTTGATAATTATAATATATCTTTTATTGAATCTTTGTTTTATTTGTTTTAGTAATATATCTATGTTAGTTTGGAATAGTTCTTTTTTATTAGTTGAAGATCTTTGTCTGAAAGATTAGATATTTGATTTTTTTGTTTTGATGATAACATATAAGTAAGATATTAATATAAATATTATTAATAGATAATAATTGATATATAATAATGATCAGAAATATATTATATAAGATAAGACAAAATCAATATGTAGCTTATATTCTAGCCTTCATCTATTCATATTTAGCACGATTTATCTGCAAGATCTATGTTTTGTTACTAGTCATCTGTTATCTTAAAAACAAAATATCTTTAGCTTATAAAATAATCTTTAATGACTGTAAAATACTTTAATTAGCATATTTTGTCAAACTTTTCAATAACTTTTATTATAATGTAGCTCTAAAGATATTTGTAACGTTCTTAGAGTTATAAATATATTGGATTTATATAAGAACATTGATAATAATTTATTTTGTTATTTTTTAAACAGGTGGTTTATATTCTTTCAGCATTATTTATTTCTAACGAATAGTTGCATATAATTTTTACTCAAATTTATGTTTTTAGGCGTTGCTGAAGATCATACTTATTACATCTTATGATTTCAAACATTTTTTCTAATATTGTCTCTTCATGTCTTGTGTAATATTACGTAAATTGCAATTTGGTATCGCATTTATTTGAGCCTATGATAAACTTTTTACTGATATTTAGCTTTAGTGTGGATGAATTGGTAATTATTTTTATGGAATGCTGTACTTGTTAGGATCGAAACCATCAACCCATTTGTATTCTTAAATTTTCTTTTTTCCTATGCTTTAAAGGTACTAAGACTATTTAGCTAAAAGATAATGAATTATTTTTGTCTTTAAATTCTTTTTTCTCTATTAAAACTTTATAAATTGTGGTAATCTAATAATAAGATCATATTTATTACTACTATCTTTGATGGCCCATTAAAGTTCATATAGCTTGTCATCCAAAAACAATAATTTTCTTATCCTTTCATAATTTAATTAAGGCCCATTATTCTTCTTAAAATTAGCTTGAAGATTGGTCAAAAATGTAGCTTTATTATTTCTATTACTCTTAAGATAGTCAAGTGTATAGTCCATAACTTAAAGTAACTTAACTAACATTCTATGCTAAAATCCAATATCATATTTTTAATGATCTTATAATAAAGAAGAATATCTCAACCTTAATGGAAGTTTATTTAAGATAGACTCAACTTGATTATTTTTAACTATGTTTATATTATTATCTTCAGGTTGTACTAGATTTTTCTTCTTTTTTGATTATTTTTTAGTTGTCTAATTTAAATCTTAAGCCGCTTGTTTATTTTTAATTTACTAATGAATAATAGACTTAAACTTATTTCCTACTTTAATCGTCTCTTCTTCTGTCATCTCGATATGAATCTTTTTAAAGTTTCTAAGTGGAACTGTTTTAGATTCTAGTTATTATTAACAATCAACATGCCTAATTTTTTAACATTGATCAAATTATATCTATCCTATATTCATCTTTGCTCTCTAGGACTGCCCCTTCATTTTAACATATTTATCAAAGTTTATCGTTAGGTTATTGCTATTTTAATTATAATGAGCCTGGGAAGGTTCATCATATTAATTTTGACCAGATGAGCAATTTGTATTAGTATTAATATTAATATCTTATTTCCCAAAGCTATTCATCTTAGCTAACTCTCCTTTTTGATGACCAATTTTGCTTTTTTTGTTTTGTTATTTATCATTATAGGGTTGAAATGTCGTTTATTGTTTTGATTTGAATTGAGTGTTCATTAAATAATTAATAAGTATCATGATAAACCCGCGCACTTAAATAATTCTTTACTATTTTATACAAATGTATAAATGGATGATTAATCCTCATATAATACATTAATTATAATAGAAAATGATCAATTTTTAATATATACTATTTTTCCACCCTTTTTTATAATAAAAAAAGAAAAGTAGCAAAAGTTTATGTATATGTATTATAGTTAATTTTATATATTCATAATGATTGATAAGTATAATAAGTAGTAGTATGATCATATCTTTTTTGTTACGTATTAATCTAAATCTAAATATGATGCTTCATCAGTTTTAATAACTTCTTTTAAGTTCAAATATGATGATAAATAATCTCTTAAATCTTATTATTGACTCAATTATATCAATGTCTTCTAGAGCCCTTGTAATTATTTATCATTTTTATTATCTAAGAATTATAAGATAGGTATTCCGTTGGTGATTTGTAACCCGAATGAATGAACTAAATTATCAATTATGACAATATCTTTTAATTATCTATTTTGTATAATTCTTAAATCTTTAATAAAGAATCCGTTTTGTGTTTACATACAATTTTTTCTATGGAGAAAACCTAAAATAGTCTTTTTCTTTTGATTAAGATAATTTATAATAGGCTCAGCATAATCATGAGTACCAGCTGTAAAGACATATACGTTATAATATTGACTCATATTTGATAAAAATTCATAGCAATATGGTCTGACATTAAATTTGAATTCATCACCTTTATGTGTAAATTTAACATCAGTTTTATCATTTGTAAAAACTGAATGAATCAATGTCTCATCAAGGTCCAATACTAAAAATTTCTTCTTAGAGTCTGTAATAAATCAATTAATACCTGTTGCTGGTTCTGGAAGCTTAACTTTTTTTTTATTGATATATTATTGAGATGGACCTTTAAGATTATTCAAAGAATAGAATAATCCTTTATAGAGAAGATTAACAAACTTTTTATATTATTGAAGATTTGGTGTGGTACTTCTAATATATTGAAAAGCATGATGTTTATTAAAGATAGATTTTTAACTAATCTGTAAGTCTTAATTCTATTTTTAATCTTATTCTTTTGTCTTGATATTCTTCAAGGCTTTAACTGATGTTGATTTCTTATTTAAAGATGTTATGGTATTATTTCTTTGAATACTTCTTACTTACATCCAATTCTTCTATTATTAGAAAATTAATCTATAAATTTATAATCAAAATCTTATATATAAATATCAAATCCATATCAATAAAATAGATCCAATTCTTCCATATTATTATACTAGATTTTTAATGATAAAAAGATACAATAGAGTGAAATATTGACTTTAATAGTAATTTTTATTATTTACAAGAAGAATATAAAGTTAAAAAAGCGTTTAATAATATTTATTTTTCAATAATCATATTCCGAAGCTTTTGAACTTAACATTCCCGTCATATCATCAATAAAAAGCTTAAAAGTCGTTAATTTATTATCAATACACTCTGCCGTGGTACAATTGGCCATTTTGGTTGCAATTCCAATTTACCCAAGCCGATGATCATAAATATTAACTTTTTGATGATAATGATTCATACATTACATATAACTACCTTCATCTACATCTTATATTATCTTATCCATATTATTCTAAATATCATGATAAATGCCATCAATTTCTTCAAGAGATTATGCAATTTCATCTCCTTATATCTAACAGATTTGAACATTTCTTTAAGATTAACTATTTAAATATTAAAAATGTTCATCTCTAACATTTTAGATATACTGATGTATGTCATTATAAAAATTAAAGATAATTTATCTTTATTTTTTGTTGTTTTATTCTAATTTATAAAGGCTCTGATGTTTTAATTTGTATTAATGTTCTATCTTTTTTAATGAAGATATAAAAGATGATAGTTATTGTTGTTTCTTCATTATAGTATTCTTAATCTATTTGTTAATTTTTGGTGATTTTTTAGGTATTCTTTAGACTTGAAAGCCATTACTTGCCAAGTTAATTGCGCATTTATTACAATAATGAATATATTATGTCTAAATTGATATTCTAAATTCTGCCTAATTATCATTATGATTCACACATCTTTTTTAATTTGTCTAAATCTTCTTTTTAGGTATAGTTTTAGCATTGTTTTATGATAATGATGTATTATGTTGGACTTACTTGATCTAAATTGGTATATTTGGTTGATTTGCAGGATTTCTTAAAAGACCATTATTTTATTTTGTTGTCATACTTCTTACTTTTATTGGAGTGTTATTGACTTATAACTTATTTGATTGTTTTGGTCGTATAGGAAATACAAATTATTGATTCATTTGATGATTCTTGATGTTTCTAATATTGCTCATAACTGTATTATTATATACTAAATTTAAATAAAATATCTTATATAGATCAAGAATGGCCTAAATCAATTTTTTTATTAACTAAGCTCATAAAATTATAAGCCAACACGCTTTGTTATTCCATTCACCTTTTTTTGATGATCTCCTTTACATTATAAAAATAAACCAAAATTTATAGACAATAAAAGACAACAAAAGATTGCTAAAAATATCCAGAAGATAGATAATGTAACTAAGTTTATCAAGAGAATAGATAGCCAAAACAGAATTGGTACAAATTGTCCAATCCAAAAAATAAGAACATTAAAAGTATATGGAACTCTTGTTTGAGATGATACAAAATACCATTTTTATTTATTATCTTAATTTAACTTAGAATACCAAATCAGTGCTGCAAGTTGTCTTCCTGCAATATTTTTAGTAAACCAAAAATCAGAACTAACTAATAATGTTATTATCATAAAAGTCGAAAGATACTGATCTGTTGCTAATTTAAATACAAGATATCTATATACTATATGATATACCTATAAGATATTATATGATGTACAATATTATCGGTATGAATTTGAATCCTATGAAGATTCCTATTATATGTATTTTGCATTAGTCATGAACTTTATTGAAAGTATTTTATGTTAATTTTGGCTGAAATACTACGTTAGATACTTGGCTTTATATTATTATTTTTACTCTTATTGACGAGCTTACATCTACATTTTTAAATATCAATTTTTAAAAGATAATTATAAAAAAGATTATTATTTTTATCATAAAAATTAAATACATGAAAATCATAATTTGGAGGCTTTTTTTAATTTTTATCTTAAAAAATTAGGAAATAATGGTTGAATAACTGTTCCTAACCAACCTTTCCATGGCATATAAATCTATTGCTTTTGGCGTTATATTCCTTATATAATTAATTTGGCACATTATTTCGGATCTTACCTTTTTTAATTTGATTGACTATTATTTTTAACTTTTATAAGACTATTTTATCTCATAGGAGTCTCAAGACTAGTTGGATATACCATCAAAATTGATATATTTTATTAAGTTTTCAAGCTTTCAAAGAAACCATTTAATGCAAATTTTGAAGCACAATAAGCAGTCCTTGAAGGCAATCCAAATTTTCCAGAAAGAGAAGATATCACTATGACAGTCGCCTTTGATTTTTTTAATTCAGCTAAAGCATATTTCATAAGATATACATTCGCATAAAAATTAACTTTCATCAACTAATGAAAGACATTGACATTTTTCAAAGTCGAGAATTAAAAATGAGCATTAACACCTGCATTAAGTATTAAATAATCAATTCTACTATATAATTTTATTGTCTTTTAAATTATTTTTCTAGATAATGTAATATATACTTGCATGTTTATTAATTAATAATATCACCTTAAAAAATATTAACTTATGATTTACTTATTTTTTAACATTATTATTTTACTTCTTTTAGCCTTTTAGCATCTCTACCAGCTATTATTAATCTAACTTTTTTTAGACATATCTGTAATGATATTTATCTGCCCAATCCACTACTTGCTCCAGTTATTAGAACTACCGATCCCTCTTTATTATCTTATTTGTACATCGAATATTCTTGATATTTTGTTTTTTTAACATTTGTCGAAGAATCTAATAAATATGATGTAATTTATAATAATAAAATACTACATATATGACAAAATATATCAATTTTAGCGTCATTTCTTAAAGAAAAAATCCAGAAAAGGTATTTATAAAATTATCAAAAGATTATTTATATGAGTTAATTGTTGTTTGAGATAATTCCTTTTTATTAAGCTTAATTTATCAATATAATTTTATATCATTAAAGTCTATAACTGATTTTTATAATGTTATAAAGTACAGTACAAAACAGCATAATGCATTAACCCTACCACCATCCCCAAAATAATCTTTCCCCATATAATCACACCTACAACAACTTCTTATAAGAACTAAACAACAACAATCGTAAAATGAACCTATTAGATTAATATGCCCAATGTCTATAAAAATAAAATAAAGCAAAATCTACTTAAATATAAGTCTTGCATGAACGATTAAATTCAATTTAAAGAGATAATTAACAATTAAGATAATATATTCGATAAATAAAATATTTATAATCTAATAAATGTATGAATAGAACTGCTGAAAATAGTTTTAATAAAAGTGAAATCAAATTGGAGACTAAAGAATATAGCATGCAAACATAAGTATAATAAAAATAATAGTGTTATTAACAGCTTAATTAAGAACTTGAAGAGTATCATTATTTGCTATAATAAAAAAATAGATAAATAAATCGATATCAAAAATAAGGCTAAGAAATGTTCATAGCCATATAGTAATTATAAAAGAAAATTGTTTAATTGAGATAAAATTCAGCAAAAGATCAATAAACTATAGAATCATTAGAGAATACATTGATGAATAAATAACAAAAAATTTAATATCTTTATCAGCAAACAATTAACAAAGTATAGGAGAGCACTAAGACACAAGAGGACAAAGAGAATGGTCATAATTTTTAGATTTAGCAAAGATTATCAGATTTGATATCATAAAATAATGCTTTGATATAAAAAAATAGACTTTTAGAAAGATAAAAAACTAGTATTATAACGAGGTAAAAAGATACTCAAGACCGAGCATCGGGAAATAAAACTTGAGTAAAAGCAACTTGAAGCCCTCAAGAATAAAAGATAAAAGATTCCGTGAAATTTAATAAAACCTCAGAAAAATAAAATAATAAAACAAACTCCTCTAAGCCAACCTTCAAATTGATTGATCTTATATTTTAATCCATACATCAACATATATCTCCTTTATTATCAATTTATATCCAACTACATCTATATATTTAATGTCTTTGATAATAATTAATTAAAAATTCCTTATAATATAAAAATTATATAATGTCAAATGCAATATTATTTGACCTCCGTAACAAACTCTTTAACAGCACAATCTAATAATTCAACAACTACCTCAACAATTCTAAAATAACTATCGACAACTAAACCGCCTAAAATCTATTTACAAGTCTCTACAAAGATAAAAAATATAATAAAGTCTGGATAGATTATTATAATTATTTCATAGAGTAACATAATATTCTTATATAGCATCTGTAATGCATAAATACTACATGTAAAAATACAACAAAATCGTAAACTTTTATAAGATATATTACAAAATGGTCGCATAGATTAATTCAAAAAAATAACTAATATCATCTCAAAACATAAAGGACTTGATAGATATAGCTTAAATAATTTAATTGTACATGTACTTGAACGCAAAGATTAATAAAAAGTTAATTTTATAAATTAAATTGATAATATAAGAGTTTAGTTGTTGAGAGGTGGGGAAATTGGTAATCATGATTAGGGATAGATCTTTTTAGTTAGATATGCATTACAGAAAGAATTTATATTACCTGCGTTGGTTTTGCTTAATAAAAAATTAGGCAAATTAACATCGGAAAATTAATAACTTTTTCAAATATGTAAAATTAAATTAAATAAAAAATAATACTAACCTTTTTATCAATTCATCTAAAATTATTTATAAATTACAAAATGCAATCCCAGAAAAATAAACATATCAGGTTAAACCTTCTACTAAAAAATAGTCAACAAAGACCAAAAATAAAGAATCGAATCAATCATCAAAAATTATTAATTAAACCACCCACAAAAGAAATAACACATAAAGCGCATAGACAAACAACTTCGATCCCCATCAATGGGCGGCGGCTAACATCACAAAAACTATTAATCATTAAACAACCCCACAAAATAAAAAATGATAATAAATATCCAAAGCTAATAAGATTAAAAATCAATGGCAAAAGAAGTCAATAAATTATATTAAGTTCATATTAAATAGAAATAACAACAATTGAAATGGAATAGTAAATAAGTTAAAACAAGATGTGGTATATTAAAAAAATAATAATTAAGATATTATTTAGAGGAAGATATCAGACTAGAGGTATAGAAGATGAAACAAGAAAATTAACATTATAAATAAATATTTAATTAGATATTATAAAAAATCAGATAAAATTTAAATAAAATCAATGTGGAATTATAAGTTTTTGGATCTTTTAAAACAGAATTATGTCTATTAGAATCAGATATTGATATAGTTGTTATACCGAAAATAGAACCACCGAATTTTGATCCTGGATAGTTTTTAAAATAGATTAGTTTAACATTAGTATATATGAGTTAGTTTTAATAAGTTAAATTTATTGGAACTGCTACCGTGCCTATCATTAAAATTACATGTAAATAACAATATTTTCATAAGAAATTCGATATAACATATAAAGATAAAGGGCATAATGGACTATAATCAGTTCAATTAGTAAAAAAATATTTAGGTAAAACATAAGTTTATATAGATTTTTATCCACAATTGTAGCATTTGATCTTTATATTGAAGAAATTTATATATACTTCAAAACTATTTGGACCTTATAAAGGAGGACTTAGTAGTTACGGCCTAATATTGATGATCTTAGCTTATATTCAACATTTTACTAAGCAATATTAACGATAGAATAAGGATACTTCACAAATTTTAACAGCAGATATACTTATAGGCTTTTTAAAGTTTTATGGATTTCATATGAATTATGTAATGAAAAGTATTAACATTTGTAATATTGACAACGCTGCATAATGGAAGACTTATAATCGATGTGATAATGCTTATGTTGATCCTCTGAATCCTATTCCAGTACTTATAATCTAACCTAGGATTTACAACCAAAATTAGTAATAATAGATCCTTTAAATTCTAATAACAATGTCGGTCGTGCCACTCATAGAATAAAATAAATTCAAATGGGCTTTGGAATAGCTTGTACAGCCATCCATGCCTTTTATAATTGTAAATTAAAGCGAAGATGTGAGTCATTTCGATGTATAATGAAATGTAATATAAAATAGATGACCTTTAAAGATAATGATAGACCTTGTTGCATCATAAAAAGGATGTTTAATTCTACAAAAAGATTTTTAAATTAAAGAAATTATTAATGATTTTGATTGTTTATATTATATATATCTTATCAGAATTGATTTTAATTATTTTGAGTTAATAATAAGATTATTAATAAAAAATCATAATCAAAATGGCCTTAAAAGAATAATAAGGAGTCATGATCAATCCACCAGATGGATTCGATGCTCGTATATTCATATAATAATATAGCCCTTTTCACGTGGAATATATCTCAAACAAGCCAAAAATTACAACTAGATTAAGATAATTTGATATGTACATCGAAATAAGGAAGTGGATTTAAAACAACTATAGGTACATAAATCTTCACAGAGGGAGGAAAATATTATTTTTAATTATATATCAACAAAGGAACTTTACTAAAAATTGGTGTATGTAGACCAACGCCTTTGAATCTGTAAGAAGCCTTCTGTGATACCATTCATGGTTGGGGAATATACAACGGTTAAACAAGACATAATAGTAATTCATCTGGACCAAAATACGGTAGCGTATTACAAGCAGGTGATGTTATAGGTGTTGCTATAGATATGATTGATGGTACATTATAATACTATAAAAATGGAAAATCATGGGGCATAGCATTTAAAGATGCATAACTAGCAAAAGGCTAACTCGTTGCAGCAATATCTCCAATATACATAAATGATATGGTAACTTTAAAAAGTATGATAAAATAAGATTGAACCCGTTTCAATCAAAGATTAGTAATATAACATACTAATTTATTGTTTTTATATCATTATTTGATTATTTAATTATTATTGATCGATCTTAATGTTCATATATAAAATAAAATAAATATGGTTGAGTTAATAAGATAAGTGATTTTACAATTTAAAAGTTAAAATCAATATCTACGCTTTATTAAATAATCATAAAAAGAATATACTATAAAAAATTTCAGATTAAGTCAATTCTCTTTTTAAGAAGCAGAAATCAGATATAAAGAAATTGATGATAAGTAAGATGAAAGATATTATATAGATATTCGAATTATGAAATGGAAAAGATGGATAATGGGTGGCATTAATGCGAGAGAAGATTATATATATGGTTCATTTTATGTTATATGCATTATAAACTACTGGATCCGATAAAATTTGTCCATAATTAGAATTGCTAAAAATACTGGGATAAAATAGCAAAAACTTTTTGGAATAAAAATATTCCACTACTACAATATCAACTACTGACCATAGTAAAAAGTAAAAATCGTATTTCTTGGAATAAACAATAAGATTCAAAATTACTTCAACTTTACAAGTAATCTAGCTCATTTATATAGATAACACACTCATGGATAATGGAACTAAATCGCAAAAGCCCTTTTTATCTAAACAGGCAAATAATATTTCAAAACAGCCAAACATTGCAGATAAAGATGGCAGAATCATCTAAATCCCCAAATAAAAAAGGGTTAATGGACAAATTAATAAGATTATAAAATACTATACTACGTCAAGCGTATAGGTTGTAAATGGGCTAGGATTGCATAAGAATTTCATAAAAATAGAACATAGCATATGATCAAAAATAGATATAAATCATTGATTAGTAAATATAAAGATGAAAAAGATAAGAGACCATAAAAATAAATAATTGATAAATTATTATCAGAAAAATAATTGCTATTAAGTCGAAGACAAAAAAATAGCATAAAAAATAGTATGTATTAAAGCAAAAAGAATTCAATTAAGAATAATAATGAGATATAAAAATGTCAAACTGAAGAGATCTAATTTTTTTAGTCAGAATAATTAATTGATTAGGTATAAGTTCGTAAAAAGCCAGTAAGCAACAAAAAATAAACGATTGCATTTAAAAAAGATGATAGTAATATTCAATCAAATCGATCATAAATAAGTGAATCAGTAAGAAATGGAAGCAATAGACGATTACATAGTGTGCTTTCTTCTAATTCTTTTCAAAGATGTGCTTAAGAAGATGCCTATAATATCTCTAATTTATATAATATCAATCCAAATCATAATATGTTAAATAGTAGTTATATTTATAATGGATAGACACGAAAACTTCCAAGCTTTCAAGAAAATAATATGTCACTTTTAGCATCAAAGAATCTTCATCATAGCTCATCCATAAATCCACCATAATCATCATATTTTCACTCAAGAAGGTTTAACATAAATTAAAGCATAATACCTCCTTCCAGCAGATTCGATCATGTTGTATGTAGTAACTAAAGTGTTTTCTAAAAGTTTATTAAACAATGATGATCATTATTACTTTTATAATCTTAAAATTCTATTATAAAGCTTTGATAAATAATTAATAATCAAGCTGAGATATTTAATTGATCTTTTTTGTTATTTTATAAAAAAGCACCCGCGAAGGGGCTCGAACCCTCGACCATTAACTTAAAAGGCTAACGCTCTACCGACTGAGCTACGCGGGTTATTCATCAATTATGCCCATAACAATAAGATATTATCTGGATTCATTTGATTTATCATTTACAAAGCATAAAATTCTTTGAATTTTTAATAGTTTATATTTTTGAAAAAATAAGAAATGATAAAAAACTGTTAAAAGCTACCTATATGATTCATAGAAGAATTTATATGATTTATTTTCTATATGATGCTTATATTATGATATTGTATACAAAAGAATAACTTTATTAAAGATATATAATTTATATTATTACTAAAACCCTATTTTACGATCAACATGCAATTAAGTAAATTTTTAAGAAATTTTTCAACAAAAAAAGGTAACTATTTTTGGGCTTAAATAAATCCATGCGTTTAAAAAGCTTAATATGCAGTTAGAGGTGCCGTACCAACTAAAGCTGTCGATATGCATTACCATCTTAAAAATAAAACGCAAAGTAATATATGATTTATAAAGCTTATCCATTTGATTAGATTACTTTTTGTAATATTGGAAATCCACAATAATTTCATCAAAAACCAATAACATTTTTTAGAGAAGTCATATCATGTGCTATCAATCCTGCTTTAATTGATAATTAATCAATCAATATTGATGCTAGAAAACGTGCCAAGAGAATTCTAGACTAAATTATAAGTGTAGGAAGTTACACTCATTCTTTAGGAATACCACTAGTCAGATAAAGTGTTTCAAAATATATTGCTAGAATGGATAAAGTCACTCCACCTCATATCGATAATATTTTCTTAACTTAAGGAGCTTCTCAAGGAGTTCATTTAATCATGAATGCTTTAATAATGGATAGTAATGATGCAGTAATGATTCCTATCCCTCAATATCCTTTATATACTGCTAGTATTGCATTAAATGGAGGTTCAGCAGCTACATATTATATGGATTAATCAAAAGGATGGCAATTTGATGTTAAATAATTACAAAGAGCTTATGATTAATCAAAACAAAAAGGTAAAAAAATCAAAGCAATAGTCGTTATCAATCCAGGTAATCCTACAGGATCTATTTTAAGTGAAAGTACAATAAGATAAATCATATAATTTTCAGTCAAAAATCGTTTAGTTGTTATAGCTGATGAAGTATACAGATAAAACATATATAAATAAGGGGCTAATTTTGTATCATTCAGAAGAGTTCTTGAAACTTTGAGCCAATAATATAGAGATAATTGCTAATTAGCCTCATTACATTCCGTATCAAAAGGTTTATTAGGCTAATGTGGTCTTAGAGGTGGATATTTATATCTACATAACTTCAAAAAAGAAGTAGTTGATCAACTTGTCAAAGTAAAATCAATTAATTTATGTTCAAATTCTATTGGACAGCTTATGGTTGAATTGATGGTTAATCCACCACTTTAAGGAGTTTCTTAATCAACAAAAAAGACCTTTCAAACATAATATAAAGCATTATTTGATTCATTAAGATATCGAGCTAAGCTAGTTACAAAAGCTTTAAATTAAATGAAAAATATTACATGTAATTAAGTATAAGGTGCTATGTATGCTTTCCCTGCTGTCAAATTTTCACAAAAAGCTATTGATGCAGCAAAAGCAGTTAATCAATCAGTCGATTTATTTTATTGTCTAAGAGTATTATAGGCAACAGGTATAGCTTTGGTTCCAGGAAGTGGATTTTTACAATGGCCAGGAACATATCATTTCAGAATAACCACACTTATTCTTCCATAAAGCAAGCTACAAGCAAAATTATAGAATTTCAGAAAGTTCAATGAATAATTCCATAATAAATACAGAGATTGATCATTATTATAATCATATAATATATAATAAATTTGAAAAAAATAGATATCAATATATCTTTGTAATAACTTTTGGAGTATTTTACCTCAACTTTTTATCAGCCCTCTGATTTTGTTCCAATAATACTTTTTAATCTTGAGCTTTCTATATATTATCTTATTTCATAGCTAATACATCTTTTCTAAAAGTTGAATCAGATTGTAATCTAAATTATGTATTTTCCATCAAAAATGGATAATTTTATTAAAAATCAAAAACTTTTTGTTAATCCATATACAATTAACCATTCCATTAACCATAATATGATGATAAACTATTCTTTTATGATAATTTTGGAAGATTTTTATGCGTACCCTTCAAATTTTCTTCAATATATGAAGACTCAATTTTATATACATGACCATCAAGATAGTCTGGTGATTTTTGTTTGTCTTTCAATTTAATATTATCAGTAGAATTAAATTTAGTCTCAGCTATCATATTATTTGTAAAATCAATAATAAAGTCTATATTAATATAGAAATTTACTTTTGCCTTAAAAATATATTGATCTTTCTCCAAAAATCATACCATTTATCAACATTGTTGGTAAAGAAAACTAAATCTTTTATTTATTATCAAATTATATTGTTAAAGTTTTATAATTTACTCCTTTTACATAGTTCAATCTTAATTTTAATTATATTCCGATGGTTCCATAAACTTTATAGCCTCTGCCGATAAAATATAAGCTCGTAATTGGTGGATGATGAGATATTTGCTACATATAAACAGGACAGCCATCGATTATACCTTGATAAGTCTAACCGATTATCGGATTTAAAGGTTTTTTACAGCTTAAAGCTAGTGAAGCCATAGAAATTTGGAAAATAACAACTTTTTTAATGCGTTCTAAAGGTGTTAATTTATCACAATTTTAAAATAATTTAGGAGCGAAAGACAGATTTCTTGCAATACTGACTAAAGCAGATCTATATAAATATTAATGTACTAATCTCTGCATATTTGAATTGGTAATGAAAAATTAGTTGGATTTTGCATTTTTAATAATTGATTAAAAATATGCTTAAATACCTTTTTCTGTTATGATATTGCCTTTTCATCTATGCAAATAACCCCTCCCTTTTATGATCTTCTCCAATCTGTCTTCAAATAATGAGCCTCAATATATTTTTATGGATAATTTATCAATGGCTTCTGTTAATAACGATGAATCAAATAAGACATATTCTTTGAATTGATTTGTTCTACTTTTTGATCATTATTGTTCGAAATCTTAATATTTTTCTTAAAAACATTAGATTGATTATCCCCACGACTAGATTATATAACTTGATGCTAAAAGATCTAATTCTAATCTTAAATATCTTGTATAGTATAAAAAATCTAATCTTCTTAAGGAGAAGAAAAAGATTCAGCTTAATTAATACTTGTCTATTTTTAACTAAATTTAATATTATTAGGTTTATTTTGATATTCGATCTAATCAAGTGTGATGGAATCTTAATCAAGATCTAAATTAGTATATTTTGGTTTGAATTGTGTCAAATTTAGCTTAGATTGCATATGTGTAGAATTAATATCGATAGTACTTCTTTAATAACTGGATTGAAAAGATAAATTAGGCTAAAATTTTACCTAAAACAAACTTCTATTTATCATATTTTAGATTAATTTTATGATAAATTTAGTCTTATTTTATTTACATTTTGCTGTAAACTTGACAATCATCTACATATCCAACTTATATTAATTTTTAGTATCATTAAACGATATTATGAGATTGATAAATTCTATATTTATGAGTTGGAAAATAGAATTTATTGATTTCATTATTTGCTGAATATGTTTAGGTCTATATATCTTTTAACTTATCATTATTGATTAGTATTAATTGTTGCTTATTATCCATTTGTAATATTGAGAGGATACATTATTTGTAAAGGTATCAAGGAGTGAACCATTATTTAAGATTGGTATTTTCAAGATTTTTTAATAGATCTAACCGGATTAATTGACATTTTTTTGAGGGAAAATATATTATATATAATAACAACTTGCTTTTTTAGATGAATTGTAGATATTAAAATGATTTTAATTATGTATACACAATAAGTTTTGCTTATATTTCTTTAATTTTTAAAGTTGACCTTATTTTTTACCGAAATATTCATTTATGGTCTTATGATCAAGGAAAGTAAGACCATTTTATAGATTATTTTAAGCAAATCTGCTTTAAATATTTGATTGCTTTTATTATTTCAACAAGATTTATATTCTCTTATTTGAAATGTTGATGATAGTATCTCGAATATTACTATAAATTGCTTCGAATAATGAATTATTTGCAAATTTTATTGTTATTTTTTACAAGCTCTATGGAGCACTACTATCGTATGATTCTAAAGCAAGTGATCTACTTTATGATTTTGATTTTCTGACTAGATAATTTTTTAAATTCAACGTTTATACTTTTTTATTTCCTGACAATTTGATCGATAAATTATTATATTAGTATTTAAAGTTCTTTTTATCCCAATAGGAGACTTTTAAGAATTTTGTCTTGATTTCGCAGCTGGTCTAGATTTATTTAATATCTGGTTCATATTGATTATTTCGATTTATTAAGAAAGATTCGATGAATTATATAGTTTGTTTAATGAAAAATCGTCTTTATTCAGAATTTAAGCGGCGAAAAACACAAAGAAAGGATTAATATTTCTTCTTTATTTCCTTTGGAACTTGTATATTATTATGAGTATCTTCAATACTGATCAACATATTGACGTACATCTTACTCTTGAGTGGAAAATCGATTATAGCTTTCTTACATTCACTCAACAAATCTGTGTTCTTTGAAATTTATTACATATTTATGGAATTAATTACAAAATATTATTTAAATGTTAATAATATTATAAGTTCATTTTTGACCTGATGTTTCAAATCATCAGATCAGAGAAATATGATAAAAATATAAGCATTTTACTAAAAGTATTATATTGAGATGTTTAATAATATTATATAAATAAAATTAATCATGATTTAATATTATTAACTTTTATAAATAACTTTTAAAATTACTATAGAAGGCAGGGTCTTCATACTTAAGCATGTTATTATATAACAGATTAACTATGACTTTTATATTTTGAATGAATGCCAAATCATATTGAATGTTATTTGTCGTTATTTTAAGATATTTTTCAAACGTTCATATATTTAATCATACTTTTAAATCATTTTTACATCTATTCATTATTGAAAAGTATAATTTTTCAATTAATAAATCAAAGATAGACTTATTTAATCATTTTCAAAGTAAGAAAAATCATAAAACATCAGGATTATTTTTATTTCTATCATTAAGATTCTATATTGATTTAAATCTTTTAGTTTATCTAATAACTCTTTTATTTGCTATTTATATTATTTTTAGTGATTTTTATTCAAAAAATTATCAATTCTTTTTAATAAATCAAAAATTTTAGAATTTTCTCTTTAAGAATTTTAATTATTTTTAAATTAATTTTTGCCTTCTTTTTTTACTATTTTATGATTGAATTTCTTTATTAGCTTCTAATTTATATTGATAATATATATGATTTCCAATAGATATTTCTAGAATATACATATTGTTATTAAATAAATGTATAGATAATAAAATTTAATTAAGTAAAATAATAATGTCATACAAAAGAATCTTACCACTCCTTAACAGAATAGTCATCAGAAAGCTTGAACCTCAAACTAAAACTTCTTCAGGAATCATTATTAATAAAGTATAATCAGCAAATTACGGAGTCGTCATATAAGCTGGACCGGGATCACATGACAATAATGGAAAACTTATCCCAGTTGTCGTCAAAATTGGAGATACAGTCCTTCTTCCATAATTCGGTGGACAAAAAGTCAAACTTAATGACCAATAATTATATATTTATAGAGATAGTTAAATAGTCGCTAAAGTTTAATGATTGTTGAATAACTTATTTCTCGTATTAAAGATTTTTCATCATAAATAAACGAAATATATTAATAAGATATATTAATAATTATAAGTAATATAGATTTATCAACGAAGATGAGCAATTTGTTCTTAAGTCTTATGAAGCTTAGTAGATACTTGTTCAAGAAGTCCTCTCATTGATTACTTTCTATTAAGCATATTTCTAGCTTATTAATCACATTCAATATAGTTTTCAATTTCTTTTTGAAGATCTTTATTAATTCTTTCATATTATAAAATACTCAATAGACATTTATCGATTTAGCTATTTAAGATTTTATTTTCATTGGCACATTCTAAATGTTCTTTTCTGAGATTTTATCTTTTAATGGTGGATTGTTCAAGTTCGTTTTAGCCTGCTCTGATTGAAGTTTAAAGATTTTTAAGCTTTCCTGATAAATCTTTGTTTTTGTTTGAGCAATTTTATAAAGCTTGGCAAAGTTATTGATATTCTGATTTGCTTTTTTAACATTATCTATCAAGTTTGCAGATCTTTTCTTTAAGTTCATTTTCTTATTACCCTAAAAGTTCAATCTTTTTAGTAGTTCCAGCAGCAATTTCTTCTCTGGATTTAAGTTATTCAAGCAAACATTAATGATCTTTTTAAGCTTGAAGTAAAACATTTTAAAGTTTAGTGTTAGTAGATTATAGTTGTCTTGATTATTTTTAAAGTGTCTTTAAAGTTCCAAGACTTTAATCTAATAATTTGTTCAATCTATCACATTAATTTTCATTTTTAGTTCTTTATTCTTTTAATTGCTTAAGCTAAGTAATATAGTATGTACATTAATAGAAAGACTTCTATTTTATTCTTGTTGAAGTTAGATATTCTTCTAAAGTTCTCTATTATTGCAAATTAAAGATTGAATCTCAGCTTATCTATTTTAGCACATTCTCTTTAAAGTAGTATTTTATCTGAGAGTATCTTCAATTTGAATGCTTAATTTATGAATTTGCATCTTTGATGTATCGATCTATGATCTCAAATCATTGATGGCTTTTTTATTAACATCAATTTTGATTCTAAATAAATAAAATATTACTTATGTTGATTTTCAGCTCTTTATTTTTAATCAAGGAGCAATGCATATTTAGATTCTATATTAGCAACTTCATCATTTAATCTAAGAAAATCATGTTAAAGGTCTTTTAATTCAAAGAGTTCTTTCTTTAATGATGAAATCATAGAGTCTTTGTATTGGGATTATGTTTGGTCAAGCATTCCGTTAGCATGAAGGTTTCTTTGCATTGTTTCTATAACTTTTTAAAATAGAAAATAATATGATTTAAATTAGCAAAATCTTAAAATTTATATTTAATATTAAATATTATATTATTTAAATATATTTATTAATAAACATCAAAAGATAAATTATTATAGTGAAAG
>Ga0169931_10005324_pt1 | contig 19645 bp, 17 predicted proteins | sample Kivu_15m_20L_FD_129675 | JGI IMG/M metagenome (GOLD analysis project Ga0169931, IMG submission 129675) | Freshwater microbial communities from Lake Kivu, Western Province, Rwanda to study Microbial Dark Matter (Phase II) - Kivu_15m_20L... | ecosystem: Environmental > Aquatic > Freshwater > Lake... | reverse complement strand
TGGCAGAAGTGATCAACCTAACCAAATAAATAATGTTTTAGTCTTCCCAGGAATCTTTAGGGGTTTACTAGATGGCAATATCACTAAGATTACCGATGATATGTTGATTAGAGCAGCAGGTGCAATTGCATCTTGTGTTAGTAGTGAGCAATTAAATGCAAACTTCATAGTACCAAGTGTTTTTGATCAAAATGTTGTACAAAAAGTAGCAGCGGCAGTTAAAAAAGGGGGCTAAAGATAAATGTCTAACTTTGCTGCATCCTTTGATACTCAATTATCACCAGTTGCACCATTTCTTTTCTATCTAGTAATAGCCGTCATAATCTTTATTGAAACTGGCTTACTTATTGGTTTTTTCCTACCCGGAGACTCCTTACTATTTAGCGCAGGACTCGTTGCCGCTGCCAGGGATGATATAAATATTGTTTTTCTCATCTCAGTTATTTTCTTAGCTGCCTTTATTGGTGATCAGGTTGGTTATGTGATTGGCCGAAAGGTAGGTAGGCCCTATTTAGAGCGCAAAAACTCACCAAGAATGCAGAAAATGCTGGCTCGATCTGAGCGGTTTTATGAAAGATACGGCTGGTGGTCAGTTGTTATTGCTAGGTACATCCCCTGGGTTAGAACCTTTGTGCCGCCGATTGCCGGCACAGTAAAGATGAATTACTACAAGTTTTTATCTGCAAATGCCTTAGGGGCTCTTCTTTGGGGAGTTGGAATTACCTTAGCTGGCTTTTACTCGAGCTCAATCTCTTGGGTAAAAGATATCTCATACTACTTAGCCGCTTTCTTTATAACTGGTTCAATAATTTCCACAATTTTTAATTTTCGTAGGGATAGGTTAGATTCAGAATGAATACCTGCGCCCAATAAGCGACGTAATGATTCTCGAATTAAGTTGGAAAAATGCCATTCATCATGTTAAGACAGTAGCAATAATTATGAGACAACTAAAAAGCATTTCTATAATCCTAAATATTTAGTCCATTGAATAAACACAATATTTGGCAATATTATATTCATAAATAATTTACAAATTATTTCAGTAGTTTAAGAGCATTTTTTGAAGTCGTTATTCCGGACTTGATATAAATTAGTAAATGCCTGGCAAGTAAGTGACTCGAATCTTAATGGTAGAATTTTAAAAAATTTTAGATTATAGATAAGTAAAATATGATAGTATATGAGATAAGTATTCATTTCCAAATTTACTGAATTAAACTTAAAGTCTATTTTTATCATTTATACTTTCTATAATAAATAATTAAATAATTCTAATCTAAGCAATGAAATTCCAGTGTCAAGCCAATTTTCATCGTTATTAACCAGTTTAAAACTTATAGGTAGATAACTACTCACCAAAAACGAAACTTAAACCAAAATCTTAATAACAGCATAATTTTCAAATGAAGTCATCAGCAAAAATACAAAAAAGTTGTGTTGAATAAAATTTAGTCTTAAAATCAAAGCACTCGATATAGCTTAAAATTATTAATTTAAAAATATGTGATTTAGTAAAATTAGTATACATATAAACAAGCCTTTATTATTTTGAAACCAGTATTTCATTAGACTAAAAGGTTTTAGTCTGCCCCAAAGGAATAAACTTTTCTTCTATCATCTTAGAAAATCATTTGTATATAATTAATTTAAATTCTATTTTAATAATGATTCTTTACTTACATGATTTTAAATATACTTTTTGAGGAATAGTTAAAAACTGATAATAGGCTTAGACATCACGCTTTCTGATTAAACTTTCAATTCTATTCGAATCTAAAACCATATGGAAATTGGGGTTTTTCTCTCAGTAGACAAACGTGAAAAATCAGTATAGTAACTATCATCACTAAAGTTAGTAGATGAAATCTCCTCAAACACCGTATCTTCAATGGCAACCATTAGATGTTTGCTCATTCTAGGGATCAAGAAAACATCTCCAGGCTTCAATATTTTTTCTGTGCCATCGAGAATTACCTTAAGACTTCCAATCAAAATAACAAAAGTTTCCTCTTTTAATTTATGAAAATGCTCTGGGTGTTGCTGATCCTTTAACATTACAATCAATTTCTTTGCGTACTCCCGATTAATCAATGGGATTAAGACTGCTCCATAATCGGCAAATTCACTTAAACCATAGTGATGTGAAATTTCTACATCAATATCGTAACCTAGGGTCAAATTAGCTTTTGATATAATTTCACGAGTTTTTGATAAAATCTTCTCTAAATTCTCAGTTTTATTACTTATTATACAATTTGAGTGCTTAACACCCTCATTAAATCGGATTTCAGTCTTTGCAGTTATCGTAGTTCGGAGTGAAAGTTCATTTGCAGTTAATTGATCCTCCTGGACTGGTATTGCTGAGTATGTATTGCTGTTATCTATTGTCTCGCCAATTTTTATATCTCTGGAGGCATACTGACCCCTCATTAATTGCTCTAAAGTTTTTTTCTGAAGAATCATATTTTGGTGGAATTTAGTGTCAATTAATTGTTGTCGAGCATTGCAAATAGCGACTAGCCAATTTTCAAACTCTATTCTAGTGCTTGAATAATCATTAATTACTAAACTATTTTGCTCCTTAGCATAATGTCGCTCAAAAATTTGTGCGCCTGATGCGAGAGCTAATGGACCCGAAATTAAATTATTTGGATGTTCATGAGTACTAAATCCAGTAGTGACTTTATATCTTTCTTTTATTTCTCGTATCCTACCTAAATTAAGTTTTTCATCAGGTGTTGGATAAAGTGCAACACAGTGCATCAGAGCAAATTCGGCGTTACGGTGCTTTAAGAAAGAGACTACACGATCTATTTCGAAATCATTTAACCCCCCCAAAGAAACTACCATAGGCATTTTTTGAGCAACACATTCTTCCAATAAATTCCAATCTGTAGAGGAGGCTGAAGCAACTTTTAAAATATCATGTTCGTGCTCTTTAACTTTAGATACTGATATTTCATCAAATGGTGTAGCTGCAGTGAAGAGACCATAAGATTTTGCAAAATTTGTTAAAATTAAAAAACTCATCCAATCTAGCTCTGTAGACTCAAACCTATCAATAAATTTATAGTCTTTGTTCCCTTTAAAGTTTGCCTGAATATAAGTTTCAAGATTTCTATATTGAAATTTTACAATAATATTAATCTTGTATTTATTTTTAATCTCGCTTAACTCAATAATCATTTGCTTAGCCAGGTCAATATCTCCAAAATGATTATTGGCGAGCTCAGCAATGATAAAAATTTCAGAAGTATCATTGGTGTTGTTTAAAGTGAGCATTGCATCAGTCTATCTTATTTATGCTCAATCGATGATTTTACTCAAAATCCTGCAAAATTCTAAGTCTTCTTGAGTGTCGATATCAAAATTGCTCCACTTCGCAGTGAAGGCTGGTTCAGTTATTCCGCAAAATCTAGTTTTTTCTATTTCAAATAAATCTGATCTAAATACATAAAATGCCCCAGTTTCGCTTGCGTTAAATAATCTACTTTGGCGCGGTAATCTTCGTTGCTTATCATGATTAATTGGTTCCCATTTATCATTTAGCTCCCAATAGAAATCATTATTTTGAGCTGCTGAAAAAATGGATCCTATTTTTTGATCAGTTTTCATCTTATTAATTGACTCTTGCCATACACGTACATCAACAAACGGGCTTGTAGCCTGGAGTAATGTTACAATTACGTCTTTAATTTTAAAATCTAGTAATACTTCTGAGATAACACTTTCTGATGAAGCACTATCTGTAGCATTTATTTCACTTCGCTTATGGATCTCAACATTACGACTATTTGCGATGTCCAAAATTTTATAGTCATTAGAAGAAACAATTATTCGATTTTCTAATATTTTTTTTGCACTTATTATTGCTCGATCTACCAGTGTCAAATCATTTATTAGCTGTAAATTCTTATCAGGTATGCCTTTACTGCCCCCTCTGACTGGAATAATTGTTACAATAGAATTTGGGGTCATATAACCCAATCTTAAACCAAAACCTGAGTAACAACATTATTGCTAATCATTTAACTCGTCCCTGATAATAACTTCTATTATACCATTCTTCAACTGACGGCTCGTAATTATCAAAACCTAAAATTAAATTCATTTCTTTTGAGTAGTTTTGCAAGTATTTTGACTGCTCAAGTTTATTTAAATTTGAAAAGTTTTTTAAGTCAACTAAGTCGTCTTTTAAAATTGAAATCCTACCATCTTTTGTTTCAGTTGGATTTAAATTAGTAAAATGCCTTTCCAGTACTGTTGCTCCAAGGTAAATAGCAACCTTAGATGGTAGATTTCGAAGATTAATTCGAGTTCCGTCTTCCTCGAAAGTTGCTGAATGATCCGAAAATCCGGTTTTAAAACCGAACTGACCCAACCAAAGCATTCTTTTTAGGTTCACAGAAGACAATCTATTTGGATACTCAGTTTTACAGTGCAGCAGTGAAATATTACATTCGGGATTAGATCGACCCAAAAAGCTAGACAAAAATTTGACTTCATTAACCGTTGTTGCTCCTGTGCTTATAAACAGATCAGTTGCAAATTCCGTAACTGATGAAATTAACTCTATGTTTGATGAATCATAGCTTGCTATTTTTATTTTTTTAAACCCTGCTTCAAATGCCCGATCTACCCCACTTTTTGTGAAAACAGTGATCATTGGTTGAATATCTATATCTAAACAATACTTTACAAAACTTTTCTCATCTTCAAGTGATAAATCTAATTTACGAAGTCTCTCCAATTCTTTTTTAAATGGCCTATACATTTCAAATCTGGAAATATCAGAGTTTTCAAATTGCGTTCTATAAACCAATTCTGTTGAGTACAAAGCTTGAATTTTTGCATAATTGGCTCCTCCACTTTTGGCTAATTTAGCCATTTCAAACAAATTAGATCTTGAACCATTATGATTTTGGCAAAGCTCTGCGATTATATCCATCTTTTTAAATCCTTACTTTTTGTGCTTTCTTTAGGTCATTTAGTGAATCGATGTTTATTGTTTTATAACCGCTTCTTATAAAGGGGACGATTTTACTTCCTAACATTATCTGATTTAGTAGATTATTTCGTTTAAGTAAATAAAATCCGCCATCTTTCACATAGACTGGCTCTAGTAGTTGACGGGGAATATTGTCTACGATGGGAGTTTCAAGTATAGGGTACGCATAACTATTAATAATTTTAAGCATCCTATCTGGATGGACGTCTGACACAAGTCTGCAACTTACAATACTAGACCATTCAATTCTTTGATTATTCAAAGAATTGGCAGTGCTATTAACTTCTAAGAATTCAGAATTTAGCCTAAAGGGTGTAGTTGGTTGTAGCATCCACAAATTTTCGAATTCTAAATTTTTTGCTATAAAAAATAATAGATCGCGGATTGGGCTTAAGTCTTGAGCTAAGGTTGGATTTCTATGATGAACCAGTACCTGAGAGCCAATCTCAAAAATCTTATCAAAGTTTTTATCGAATAATTCGAATGAAATTTCAGGATCAATCTCTTGCGCAATCTTCAGAGAATCAGTAGATAAAATAATTTTTTCAAAAATTAAGCTTTCTTTTGCATGATCATAAGTTCGCTTAACCAAACTTTTACCATTGATTTTTCTTAAATTTTTATTTTTAACGCCTTTTGAACCAGATCGGGCAGGTATGAGAGCGATATTTTTAAGCATTATTGTGTAACGTTTTAGATAAAGTTCTTATTACCTTAAGTTTAGGGTCTTTAAATAAACTGGAACAAAGATACCAAGGATCAAATAATTCTACAGAATCCAAATTTTTTAGAATTTCTTTGAAAAAACTAAAGTTCTTTGGATGATTATTCAATATAAAAACTAAGTTTGGTTTCCATTCACCTCTAGGTTTAAAAGGAATTAATTTAAGCTTGTTGATTTCCACCTCACTTATCATATGGTCGTATGCCTGTATTTCTATATTTTCTAGTTTTTGAGAAAAAATCTCTTTAGCTATCTCTACAGACGTGCTACTCCTTGTATCTTTTGTTTCTGGCTCACCTTTAAAAGCTAATCCAATAATCAAAATTTTAGGATTTGTTTTTCCTTTAATTAACTGCGAGAGTTGTTTTGAATGGTATCTAGGGAGTTCATAATTAAATTTTCTAGCAGCATTTATGACACTATCAGGTAAATTTATTGACTCTAAAAGAATATTTGAATCTTTCGTTAGGCAAGGTCCACCAACACCTGGGGACGGCTTAGCTATATTATTACGAGGGTAACCTGTATTGACTTCATCAATTAATTTATTTATATCTAAATTAAACTGTTGGGCGATTATTGAAAGTTCATTTGCAAAAGCAAAAGTTACATCTCGAAATGCGTTGGACATAAGCTTTCCAAGTTCACATGCTTCGAGTGATTCGCATTTAATTTTTGAATTAACTACAGAGTCAAAAACTTTTTCAATTTTTGAAGAGCACGCATCAGTTAATCCACAATATATTTGAGGTACATTAATGAGCTCCTTCATTGCATTTCCTTCAACAGTTCGTTCAGGCGCATAACCAAAATAGAAATCAATTCCAGCAATTAGATTAGTTTTTTCCATAATTTTTTTTGCAACTTCTCTTGAATAGCCAATAGGAATTGTAGATCTTAAAATAACTGTATCGCCTTTTTTTAAAACCCTTATTATTGAATCCAGTGAGTTCTCTATTTGGCTAGTAACTATTTTTCCAGAGTGAAATGGCGTGCCAACACAAACTATATATACTGCTGGGCTAGCTCCAAAATCTGTCGCAAGATAACTGGTTGTATCGTATATTTTAAAAGTTGAACCTAAAGTATTTTTCAGTATTCCATCAATTTCAGGTTCATAAATTCTAGGGTTTAATTCATTTAGATCATTTATGTTTGAAACGTCAGAGTCCACGCCGATTACTGATTTACCTTTTTCCGCCAAACTTAAAGCAAAAGTTAAGCCTACAAATCCAAGTCCAAATACAATTATTGATTCTTCAAAATGCTGCCAAATTTGAATTAAATCTGTTATGTGTAAAACTCTCACAATTTTCATTTCACTATCCAGAATTGGGATAAATTGAATTGAAGTTTTAACGTCAATTTTTCTAGCTTGAGCCAGTGATGTTAATCTAGAAAAATTCTTATTTTCTAATTCAAAATCAAATAGAAATAAAAAATCAGAACGCATAATTGATTTGGCTTTTAAATCCAAGGGATTTTTTCCTGATAGAACAACTTGCTTTCTAATATCAGAATCAGATATTACGCCCAATACTTTGTCAGATTCATCGACTACTACCGCAAATCCGCTAGGTAATTTTGAAGTAGGATCGTATTGCATCGCTTGAATAACATCTTTTAATGACGAATCTAGGTTTACATAATTCATTTTAGTAGTCTAGTGCAGGGAGAAGATAATCTCGAACATACGTGCTCCTTTGAATGAATTCAGGCGAGGAACTAATTTCCTTAAAGTTTAACAGGAACTTAATCCGATGAATATAAGGCACGTTCAAAAAATCTTCAAGGGCCACCCCCCAATTGTTTTTGACGCAAATCTTCAAGTTATTATTCAATTCAGCATCAGAACTTTCAATTAAGATTGGAATAATTCCAGAGCTTAAACACTCAAGCACTGCACCTAATCCTGGTCTACAAACAACTGCTAAAGGCTTGGTATTATTCTTTAAATAACTATCTAATCCATAAACAATTGGAAAGTGCTGTAGTAAAATTTCGGACGGTAAGTAATCCATTACATTTACAGCGCCACTATTTGCTACACAAATTTGGTGGGAAAAAGACTTTTTTGAATAAACTGATAAATTCCAGTAATCTAGTAGCGGTACTGAAGTAAAATTTGAAAGTTTTAAAATAGATTTTTCAGTAAAGTAATTAAAACCAAAAATTTTCCGATAGGAATCTAGTAGCAAAGGGGTTCGAGAATTCTTTTCCCATAGGAATTGTGCAATCAAGATTTTTTTTATTGCACTTTTGCCAGTATCAATTAACACAGTATCACTAATCAAAACGTCAAAATAATCAAGTTGATCTGTCGTAAACAGAGTTTTGCAAATATCGTGCCTTTGAAATTTTGTAAAAGGCCCGTCTATATAGTCATTTGAGCAAATTATTTCTGAATCAAAATCTAAATCTGAAACTAATTTAGGAATTACTGAATCTGTTGGCAGTTGGCAAGGCAAAAGAATTACGCAAGTAGCCAATTTCTTAAACTCTAAAGCAATGCTGATTAATCTACGCAAATGCCCCAACCCATTAGCAGAAGCTATAAAGCCGACTTTCAACATGTACCGAAATTATACACACGCCAAGGTAAAAATGCTATAAAGTTTTAATTTGTCGACTCTTTGCTAAGTAGGTAGTTTGCTAACAAACAACTAGTTATTAGAAAAATAGATATTTAAAAAATCTTAGATCAATATAATTTGATCCTTTGACGCCTAGCAAAAAATTTGAGGTATGATTTAATAATGAATCCACTAATATATTTTGGTCAAGAAAAACCATTGGAGAACTTAGCTTCCTATGATCTATTTGAAAAAATTATACATAAAAAATTTTTTGTTCTAGTGCCAGAAAATTTATCATTGAAGTTTAAGTGGATTAGCAAAAAGATCACTTTTAAAAAATTATCTACAACCAAGGATCAAAAGGTATTTTTTGATTACTTATTGCTGCATAATTACTTTACTAGAAATAATAAATCTTTAAATAAATATCTGAGAATAACTTTTCTAGGTACAGGTAAGATATATAATCTCAAAACTTTTCTTTTCGCATTTAAATTTGTAATACGAAAATTGATTTCAATAAATTTATTAATACTTTTTAAATTTCACAAAAAAGATTCTGTACAAATATTAAATATATTACGGAGTCATCGAATTATAAGATCTAACGACACTAATTCATTTTTAGAAATTTTAAAATCTCTTGAAATTGATAAAGTTTTTACATTTACTACATTTACAGATATAACAATCTATGATCTGATTAATGCTTGTAATCAACTTAGTATCCCAGTTTATGTTCTTCCTGAAAGTTGGGATAATATCTCAACATCAATATCCATACCGAGCAATCTGACAGAATTACTAGTTTGGTCTAACCAGCATTACAAAGAAGTATCTGAATTCTACCCGCAATTAATAACTAGGACGAAAATTATAGGTAGCTATAGAATTACGAATGCTGTGGGTCAAAGGGAATTTAAAAATACTAAGGTAATCACGCAGGCTGTACCGAAAACAAAGTTCAGAATTGTATATTTAGAGGGCTATTTCTTGGAAGATGTTAATCATATTTTAAATACAGTGCTTGATGTAATACCGCAAATTAATAGTCTTAATTTATCGGTGATTGAAATTATATATAGGAAATATCCACTTAAAAAACAGACACTGGAAAGTATGTGGGGTACTAAACTTGACATTGAGTCAAAGGCGTATCCAGTTAATTTTAGAATTTCTGAAGGCTCTAGTCTTATGAGAGATTTAATTGATGTAGATTTAGTCATATCTGAATCAACTACCGCTGGCCTTGAAGCTGCTTTTAATCTGAATCCAGTCTTATTTGTGTATTCAAAAAGATCTAGAAAATATATAGACACAAAAAGAAGTTATGATTTTTCATATTCTCAAGATTTAAAAAAATATTTTAATGTCATTGACTTTGATAGTGCAGATTGTAAAAAGAAATTGATAGCAGTTTTAGTAAACTTATGTTTCAAAATGGGAATCAAGCATATGGAAAAAAATCGATCAGAATTTTTAGAATATTTCGGACAGCCTTTCGACTTTAACGCCTGGGAAAAATTGAGTAGTTAGCACCACTTAAAAATGTTTATGACAATTGATTTCACCTTATAATAGTATTATGAAAACTGTCCTTATGATGGGTGGACATCCACCTATGGCAGAGAGAATAAAGGCGCTAAAATTCGATCTTTTAAATACGCAAGTTTTTAAAATTGAATCCGCACATTCAATTTCGGACTACTTTGATAAACGTGATATTCCCTTTAATATTGCATTAGACAGATTAATGAATAGCAATAAACTTAATTTCCGGGCACGAATTTTAGTAACATTCATGATGGGACGCAATTATCATAAGTCTTACTCTTTTAAGACTAGAGTTCGAATAGTATTTTTTAGCCCCTATAAAATAAAAAATTTTCAAACTTTCAAGATAGTTATAAGACACATATTCAGAGTTAAAACTTTTTTACATTTAGCGGCATTTTTATTTGGAGCTCTACATTTTTCTAGAACTTTCTTTCTTAATATACTTAAAATCGGTGTTAAGGAAGTTGAAATATTTGAGAATTTACTCGAATTTAAAAAGCCCGACATATTGTTTTTATTGGATAACGGAAATAATGCCATTTTCTTTCTGCTAAATATTATGAAAAAGAAAGAAAATGTTAAATATGTCTTTATTGTCTACAGTTGGGATAATACAACTACAAAATGTTTCATACCAAAAATTTTTGATTATGTTGGTGCTTGGAACCAAGAACAAATTTCTGAAGTTAATTCTATGTCAGGCATTAATAAAGAAAATATCTTTGTGCTTGGTTCTTCACTAGCAGATAAATCTTATGCAAATTTTAATTATTCACTTCGATCAAATAAATTAGTAACCGATAAGCGCAGGTTACTTTTTATTGGGATGTTTAATAAGTGTGACGAGATTAATTACTTAATAAATATCAAGAAATTCTTAGATAACAATCAAACTCCATACAATTCTCTCACTTACAGACCACATCCGCTTTCTCGGTCTAGTGAAAAGAAAGCTCGAAAGTTTGATTTAGAGTCGTTTGGAGTCATTATCGATAAATCAAAAAATTTTTCAGTTTCAGAGTTTGACGCTGTAATCTGCCTTCCAACCAGCATGCTCTTAGAGGTAGTCGTCTCTAGGTTGCCTTTAATATTATTCTTGCCCAAAGATACAAAATATAGAGCAAATCCATATGATATTTTTTCTTGGACACATTATAAAAGTCTTAGAACTTTAAATTTCATCCCCCGTGCAGAAAATGAATTTGAACTACTGACTCAATTACAAAAAGAATGTCTGCCATTGATTGATACTATTCCGACTCAATTTCAGAAAATATTCCCAAACTTTGGAACTTCGTATGAAACTAGATTAAAAGATTTCATAGAATCTATTTTTGGTACATCTAGGTAAAATTTTGATTCGCTATTTGTTGGATTTTTATATATCAATTCGTAATTAAAGTACATTAAGATGATAAACTTCGGTATTTAAATCCTTATGAATCTAAATTCCATAAATTAATAATTACTTTTCCGCTATTAATTAAATCTTCATATTCTCGACTTTCCCATGAAATTTCACGTGTAATAATAAAAATTTCTGCTTCAGTTATCAACTCTTTAAGTTCTAACCCTTTTACGCCTAAGTATTCTATTGATACGCCCATTTCATCCCATGTTGAGACATTGTAGCCAAGCTCTTTTAATGCCATGCTTATTTTGAGGCCCGGACTCTCCTCAATAACATCTGACCCAGCCTTATATGAAAGGCCAAGGACTCCTATTCTCATATCAAGAGTTACACTATTCCTAATTTTTTGCATCAAGTAAGATAAATGAAATGTATTTATTTTGTCGACAGTCTCAGATAAAAAGTATGGAACCTTAGCTTCACGGAATAAATTAGAGAGGGCTTTAGTATCTCTAGGGAAACATGGACCACCGAATGGAAGTGAGGCCGTTAAGTAACTAGAACCTATTCTTGAATCCATACCAATACCACTCGTGATTTCATTTAAATTAAGACCTCCTAAATAATCTGCAACATGCATAATTGAATTTGCAAAAGATATTTTCATGGTAACAAAATTATTAATTGCAATTTTTACTAATTCAGCCTCTTTTAAATTTAAAATTTTAGAAGGAGTCTCCTCTTTTACAATAGATTTTAGTAAAGTAGACAATTTTTTAGCAGCCCAATCTGATCTACTACCAATCAAAAGAAAATCCGGGTAGTGTAAATTCTTAATTACAGTTCCTAAAGCAATAAACTCTGGATGATAAGCAACTTCAATATTTTGACCAGTTTTTGCCTCTTTTTGCAAAATTTCAGAGATTATCATGTCACATGTGCCAGGCATAACAGTACTCGTTACACAAATTAGACTCTTGTTTAAAGTATGTTCAAAGTTGTGAATCACCTCGCGAACCGATTCTACTACATATTTATTTTCAAAATTTCCATCTGGTAAACTAGGTGTAGGCACAACTACCAAGAATATTTCGATAGGTACTTGTGAAAATTCTTTTATATCTGAAGACAAATTTAAATTTAAGAAATTTTTTTCTAAATATCTATTTAAATTTGGCTCGACCGACCTAAAGGTCTGGTTTTTTAATTTTTTAATTAGCTCCTTTGATTTATCATAACCATATATTTTATGTCCTGCATCTGCAAGAACTGCTGCAATAGGTAAGCCTAATTTCCCTAGTCCGATTACGCAAATATTCATGTATGTATACTACTATTATTCAGGTAAAAAATAACTAACTTCTTGAACCTCCAACTATATCTATATTGACTTACTGTACCATATACTAAGCAAAATGAAAAATTATTGCAGAAGAATTAAATTTTATAATTTTACGTCTAAAATTCCACGGATATCATTTGTCCTCACCATTCATAATCACGAATCAATTTTTGAAAAAGTTTTACTAGGAATATTATCTAGCTCCTCACTAGACATAGAAATAATTATTGTTGACGATAATTCACGAGACAATTCATTTCTGCGGTTATCACAATTAGCAGCAAGTAAACAATTACCCGAAAATCTCACACGTATTGTCTACATAAGGAATTTCATTCAACAATTTGAAGTTGACTGTGAGAATACTGGTAGTAAATTCGCACGAGGTGAATTTTTATGTTTTGTTCAAGGCGATATGGTAATCCAAGATTTATTATTTGATAAACGTTTGATTTCAGCATTACTTCATTATCCAGCTATCGGTGCCATTTCAGGGACATCCGTGAAAGTTGATGTACAAAAATCCGTAAATCGTTGGTTAAGGAGCCCAGGACACAGTCTAATTAATCTAAAACTATTGCGATTTATATTCAAAACTTTTTTTTCTAAAAATCACACATATGAAAAAAACTTTCACTTAAAAAAATCTCATATGCATAATCAAGATACTATTTGGGCAGAAGATTTGACTGATGTCTCTACCTGTGGTTTAGATTTTAATAAATATGGTCAAATCAGATATGGAGATAGTTCAAGAGGCATAAGCCAAAGCATAATAGATTCAAAAATTCTTTTTGTAGGTCGGTTAATTAACAGGGGTCCAATTTTCGTAAAGACAAGTATTTTTAATAGTATTAATGGCTTTGACTCAAAAAGTTATTTTCAGGGTTTCGATGATTATGAGTTTAGTTTAAGACTCGGTTTATTAAATTTATCAGTTGCTTATTCCCCGATAAATTTTATATCAGAAAAAGATTGGGGTGCGGGTAAAAAGAAAAAGTCAATTTCGACATATTGCCTAATAAGGTTCAAGTCTTTCGTCAGAGTATATAAGAGAAAATTTACCCTACTTAGTAACCCTAGCCAGATAGAAAGCAATATTATTGGCAAAACTTTGTTTTTTAAGTGAGTAATTTTAAAAGCATTGTAAATAATTTAGTGATTAAGCTGTTGTTGAATCCACAAATAAGTAATGGAAAGCCCTTCCTCTAGACTTATAACAGGTTCCCAACTTAAATTCTCTTTAAACAGTTTGTTGTCGCTATTTCTACCTCTGACTCCAATTGGGGCTTCCATTTTGTAGTTGATACTTATTTGTTTGTTTGCAATTTTAGAGACCAAAGACACTAAATTATTTATTGAGATCATGTCTTCAGAACCAATGTTAACTGGTCCAATGAAGTTAGAATTCATAAACTTCCGTGTAGCTTCAATACAATCATCGATAAACATAAAACTTCTGGTTTGTGAACCATCGCCATAAATTTCAATTTCACCTCCGTTGGAAGGTAACTGTGCAACTTTTCTACAAATTGCCGCGGGTGCCTTTTCTCTTCCACCTACCCATGTACCATTTGGACCGTAAATGTTGTGGTACCTTGCAATGGCAACATTCAAAGCCTTATTCCGTGCAAAATTTAAATACAACCGCTCGCTGAATAGTTTTTCCCACCCATATTCACTATCAGGGTTAGCAGGATAAGCCGAACTCTCTTCACAATTTGGATTTTTTGGGTCTTCTTGATTTTCTTTTGGATATATACAAGCACTACTGCTATAAAAAATTTTTGGCGTTATTTGATAATTTTTGGTGTTAAGTTTTGTTAGTTCATAAAGCAAATTTAAATTTATTAATGCAGAGTTATGCATTATATCTGCATCGTTAAGTCCACTAAACACATACTCTGCTCCTCCCATATCTGCTGCAAATTGATAAACCTCATCTAGCTTGGGAAACAAAGTAAATGCTTCCTCAAATACTTTAGCAACGAAATTGGGGTCACGGAGGTCGCCTAATTGAAAACTATCTGCTTTTGATACTGAAAAGTCAGGTAATTTCAAGTCAATGCCAATTACTATGTATTGCTCGGACTTAAGGCGCGAGACCATGGCATTTCCTATGAATCCACCCGCACCAAAAACTATTGCGGTCTTATTAGTATTCACACTTGAAGTATAAGCCATTTCTGTTGGATTTTGAATACCTAAACGCTCAATTAATATACTCGCAAATTATGTAGACTGCGCTAAGATTGGATTTGAGTAAATAAACTTTGCGTTATAAACGTGTGGAGTACATTGATGGTTGAGAATAAAAACATTATGAAAATAGTAAGAAATTACTGGGATAATCAGCCATGTAATATTAAGCACTCAAAAAAAGAAGTTGGAACAATCGAATACTTTAATGAAGTTGAGAGACGAAAATATTTTGTAGAACCTCACATACCTGAATTTGCAGATTTTAGTTACTGGGCAGGTAAAACAGTTTTGGAAATTGGCTGTGGAATAGGTACTGATGCTGTCCAATTCGCTCGCAACGGCGCTTTTTATACAGGCTTGGAAATTTCTAAAGTTTCGCTTGACTTGTGCCGCAAAAGATTTGAGGTGTTTAATCTGTCAGGAAATTTTATTGAGGGAAATGTCGAGAATTTGGATGATATTCTGAAAGAGCAAGCTTTTGATTTAATTTACTCATTCGGAGTACTTCACCACACCCTTAATATTGACAAAGCCCTAAACTCGATCAAAAAATTTATGAATCACAATTCAACTTTAAAGGTAATGGTTTATGCAAAAAATTCTATTAAACAGGCTCTAATCAATTCTGGACTACAGCAGCCAGAAGCTCAGGCAAATTGTCCAATAGCTAACTCTTATACTAAAGAAGAAGTCATAAATTTATTTAAATTAACTGGATTAGAGATTTTGGAGCTTAAACAAACCCATATTTTCCCCTACAAAATAAGTGAATATCAAAAATACAAGTATGTTAAAGAAGACTGGATAGCCTTAATGCCGAGGACATTTTTTGAAACTCTAGAAAAAAACTTTGGTTGGCATATGCTTATCAATTCAAGATTGAGACTCTGAAGTGTTTATAAAACATAAACGTCTTAGTAATATAAGTTTAGATCGTGGGAACAAGGAAAAGCTATTTCTACGGCAAGGTAAAATATTCGAAAGTTTAGGAATAGATCTCAATGATACACACGATAAACTAATAAAGTTATATGCAGCAAATCCAGATTTAAATAATAAATACAAGTCAATTCACCATAATTTAATAATCGGATTATCAAATTCTAGATTCAAAGAAGTGCTAGAAATAGGAACCCACGCTGGAGTGGGAAGTACATTGCTAGCAATTTCCTTCCCTAATGCTCGTATTACTACAATAGACTTACCCGATAATTCAGAGGTTTATAATACTAAAAAGTTTGGTATACCAGGAAATGACCAACCTTATAAGCGAAAATTATTTATTGAAAGTAGAGATAAGCTATTAAAAATGCACTCTAATATTAATTCTATGCAGTTTAATTCTACATTTTTATCAGACTTTCCAAATAATTATTTTGATTTTATTTTTGTTGATGGTGATCATAAATCTCCTCAGGTTATAATTGATACTTTTAATGCAATAAGGTTAGTAAAAGTTGGTGGAATTATTATTTTTGATGATTTATTGGTTGGAAATGATGCACATAATATAATTAATTATTTCGTGAAATTAAATCTAATCGATTTAATTTCGGTTCATAAATCCATATCTGATGTTGAAGATCTTAAAAAAATAGGTGTAAGTAGAAAACAATCCGTAAAATCATTTTTTAATTAAATAATATTTATTATTAAGTTGAATTAAATCAGTTGTACCATATCCCATGCTACTCAAAAACTCATTTATGGCTAGGGTAGCGCCTGGCCATTTCACTTCATTGTATTCATCGAATGCAACTATTCCTCCACTTGAGACTTGATCCCAAAATAATTTCAAAGAGTATTTATAACCAATATAAAGATCCAGATCAATAAAAAGCAATGCTATTTTAGTATTTGGGATGGGGTTTTTTGCTTTTTCATCAAAAATTACTTTCTGAATTGTGTAATCCTTATCTTCTTGTAACTTCAAGCTATTAGCAAATTCTTGGGCTTCTTTTAATGATCGCGCATTAAATTGTCCAACTTTGGGATTTCTCGATGACTTATCATTTTTATTTACATGGGGAAATCCGGTAAATGAATCAAAACTACAAATTTTCCGGCTATGTTTTCTTGCTAAGTAGCTTAAAATACTGAAAGATCTTCCATAACCGAATCCACATTCAATTACATCACCCTCTATATTTCTATTCTTTAAATCTTCAAATATTAGTGAAAAAAAATCATGCTTTGAGAATAAACTTTCACTAACCGGCAAAATACTGTATGCGACTACTTTTATCCCAAGTCGCCTAAATACCGATCTATTTAAAATAGGTATTATTATGTACCTTATTCCCCTTAAAATCTTTTTCAAAAAAACTCCAAATCTAATTAATGAGCAACCTCAGCTTCTACAAAAACTCTGATATTTATATTGATTTTATACCACATATCTTAGTTTTTAGGCTTAAGGCGTTAAATAATCTCGAATAGCAAGTCTCCCCGTACTACAAAATAATAGATTAACTATTTAATTGAATTTTTCAATATTTTTTTGCCAGATCTGATTTAAAAACAAATTGAACTGTTTTGGATTTTTCAATGAGCGCAGGTTCAGACCATTTTTTTGATGGGAAAAAACCTGTAATCATTTTCCTTTCTCCTTCAACCACAAAACCCCCCTTATGCAACCCGGCGGTGTCACAAAAAATTATAGTGCCCGCTTTTCCTTTTGCACAAACTATCTGATCTAAAAGTATTGTGTTTTTCACTGTGGCTTCATCTGGATAACTACCCTTTGGTAAATATTGAGGGGCAAACTTACTAATTTTGGACTTACCAGATGGTTGGCTTCCTTTAACATAAAAAAAGGGACCGTTATTTTCGTTAACATCATTGAGATAAATAAATACTTTGATCATCTTTTTCTCTTCGAGATCCCGATGCCATAATTGTGAGTGCATGGCACTTGACTACTTCATTACTAAGGTCTTTTCAATAGTCAAATAATTCAGCCGTGGGATATAACCCAAGTAATCGCAAACTATTTTTAGTATATGATCACTCAAATAGAAATTAATAAACGGATTATTTGAATCCAAGTCCAAGATAGACTTTTCATTTCCATGATATGACATCAGAAATTTCTTTTTATCTTTAAACACTAAATTTTTTTATTCTTATTAAGCCACGCCGTCATCTGTTGCAAATAGTCAGTTTGAGGGTAAAATTCATCGATACTCGAAAAAGCGATTCCATTACAGCGAAGGTCGGACACAATTCTTTGATTAATTTGATTTTCTACTAATTTGTTAAATCGGTATTTGACAAAAATTAAATATGACAAAGTATCTCTTAGGTTAGTTGCCCACCGATAAATTAAAATTTGATTTCAAATTGAATAATAATGGTGCTTAACTAGGCGCTTATTGAGAATTAATCGACTTGGTTTCAAATTCTATGCACCTTTGCCTTTAATAGTTTAGAACTAAATGCTCTAAATAAGCCTTGATTAGTCTTATTGGACTAACTCATGATAATTCATTTTTCGATTAATTTAGAGTGATTTTCGCCCTTATTTTCCGCTTTAGGCTTGATTTCCTCCGAAAACCTGTCTAACCTACTCTAAAAATAACCATTTCTAGATAGTATTCACAAATGACTTTTAAAACATTAAAGCAACAAGTTATAAATCACTTGGTAGATATATCCATAAAATTGGCAAAAAGGACCTTTTATCACCCGATAAGATATTTAGAACATGATTCGATAAAGGAGTCAGCGGCCTTTATTAAGCCTCATTTAAACCATGTCAGCCTATTTGATTCTAAAAAGGGTTTATACTTTAAATATTTGATGGAAGAGGTAAAGAAAATAAAAAATCCTGGGCTTTGGCTCGAATTTGGGGTTAGGGATGGAGTATCAGCAAAATTTTTCTCGCAATATGCAAAAGATTTAGCTCTAGACAACTGCATATATGGTTTTGATTCTTTTGAAGGAATCAGAGACAATTGGTCATCTATAGGAGAGCCTACTGGCTCGTTCTCTTTAGGTGGTAAAGTTCCGAAAGCTATTCCTAATTGTACATTTGTTGTTGGATGGGTAGAAGATACCCTTGAAAATTTTTTAGAACAACATCCATCAAGTATTAATTTTGATTTTGATGTATATCCTCCAACTAAATTTGCATTATCAAAAGTAGTAGATAGATTGGTGCCTGGAACAATCATTTTATTTGATGAATTTCATGGTTACCCTGGGTGGCAATTTCACGAAAAAAAAGCTCTTGATGAAGTTCTACAACCTGAAAAATACACATTTATTGCTTTTAGCCGCAAGCAGGCAGCCATCAGAATTATCTAGTTTTCGCTTAGTTTTTTATGACTTTAATTCCACCATTGATTGAATTTTTACCCTAAATTCCATATAACTTATATAAATATATTGTACTATGTGAAAAGCGCTAGGGTGTTAAAGTTTTGGCGGGATTTCACGGAGCAGGTCTTGCAAATCTTGTCTGAGTAGAAAACCAATTCAGATAATTGAAATTACTGAAACTCGTAAGACTAATCATTTCAGATTACTTTCCGAAATCGATGGGGGTGAATACTGTCGATATTCAGCCTCACAAATTGTGAAATTAGATAACTTCGAATTTGAATGAAAGGTTAAACTGAATAAAATTGATTTATATAGTGCGCCCACAGGGATTCGAACCCCGAACCTTCTGATCCGTAGTCAGATGCTCTATCCGTTGAGCTACGGGCGCAATCATATTTAGTTTTATAAAGTCTAGTGATTTATTGGGTTGTGCCCAAACTTATAAGGCGCTTCCAATCAGTCTCTTTTATGCGAGGTTTTCCAGCAAGTTCCCCAGAGATAACCTCTGAGGCATTTATTTTTTCCCAACCCACTTGATCAACTACTTCATGTCCTG
>Ga0169931_10005322_pt1 | contig 19648 bp, 19 predicted proteins | sample Kivu_15m_20L_FD_129675 | JGI IMG/M metagenome (GOLD analysis project Ga0169931, IMG submission 129675) | Freshwater microbial communities from Lake Kivu, Western Province, Rwanda to study Microbial Dark Matter (Phase II) - Kivu_15m_20L... | ecosystem: Environmental > Aquatic > Freshwater > Lake... | reverse complement strand
TCGTGCTGCGATACTCGTAACCTTCGCGCACGCCAAACGCGTGATACAGCAAACTCTGGCTCATCCACCCCCTTTGCCATCATCCCACCTCCTCCGCACTAACTTCCCGGATGAACCCGAAAGCAGCCACCTCATCACATCTTCAGAGCTCCCGGCTCATGCGCCGTCACGCTCTGGGTGTAGCGCAGTTCGCCGTTCACGATTTGAAGATACTTGGCGGCTCCGCGGATGTCTTCCTCGCTCAGACCGGGCACCACAAACAAACGCCCTTTCATCGCTCCCTGAACCGGCATGCCTCCACGGACCACCGCACGAACCGTTTCGATCACATCTTCTCCTTGAACGAAATTCAGCCCGGCAACCTGGGCCATCATGGTCGTGGAGCAGAGTTCCTGGGCATTTCGCCGATCGCGGGCCGCGTAAATCGCATCGTTCTGACTCAGCATGGGGACGACGATTCCCAGAATGACACCGAGGATGGCCACAAACATCAGAACTTCAAAAAGGCTGAAGCCGAGGCGGTGTCGTAAGTTGCGCGTCTGTATTTTCATGGCCATTTGTTCCAATAATGGTAAATTATGATAATTATCGCATTCCTGCAAGCCAAAAACTCACAATTCTGCGCCTTTCCACAGTTTAGAGAATCAAAAATGACAATTCTGCCGCTGTTTCCGAGCTTTGACTGCCTTTCTCCGAGCTTCTTTCGCTCTCGTAGCCCCCTGCTGCTCAGTCCAAAGCCTGGAACCAAGCCAGGAACTCGCGATTCCCGTCGGTGCCTTGGATCGGCGACTCGATCAAGCCATGCCACTGAAGCTGCGGCTGGGAACGCACAAAGTCCTCGATGCGGGCGCATGCCTTGGCATGCAGCTCCGGCTCCCGCACGATGCCTCCCTTGCCAATTTCTTCACGGGACAGCTCAAATTGGGGCTTGATGAGCACCACCGCGTGCCCTCCAGCGCGCAGCACCTGCAGAGCAGCCGGCAGCACGAGCGTGAGCGAGATGAAGGACAGATCCGCCACCAAAATGTCCACCTCCTGCCCCACGTCCTCGCGCTTCATGTGGCGCAGGTTGAACTGCTCGCGTGAAATCACCCGTGGATCGCTACGCAACTTCCAGGCAAGCTGGTTTGTGCCCACATCGTAGGCGAAGACCTTCACGGCACCGCGTTGCAGCAGGCAATCCGTAAATCCTCCCGTGGAAGCTCCCACATCCAGAGCCGTCATGCCTGTGACATCGATTCCGAAATGGCCCAAAGCTCCTTCAAGCTTCAAACCGCCACGGCTGACGAACTTCGGACGCTCACGCACGACGATCTGCTCCTGTTCCTTCACCAGCCAGCCGGGCTGGGTGATGCGCCGTCCCATGACGCTCACCTCGCCCGCCATGATGAGCCGCTTCGCCTGCTCGCGCGAAGGCACGACGCCTGATTTGACGAGGGCCAGGTCCAGACGTTCACGCTGCATCGGAGGCGGTGCTTATTTCCGAACCGGCAGGATCAGTTCGTCCCCCGCCTCAATGCGCACGCCGGGCAAGCTGGCGGCGGTGTCGATGTCCACAACCGCCTCGGCAGCCTCAATGGTGTCTCCCACGATCACCCGGCCCACCAGGCCGTCGCCGCGGCGCACATCGAACTTCATGCCTTTGGCGAGTTCCTTGTCCTTGCCCGCATTGATGACGGCGAAGCCCTGGTCGTTGTGAATCTCGATCACTTTCGCCATCGCTGGCATGCCGAGGAGCTGTTTCTGCAATGCGGTCAAAGGGGCTGCCGCAGGTGCCGCCGAGGGCTGGGAGGCGGGAACGCCGGGCATCAACCCGCTTCCTGCCAGCGGCGGTGCCACAGGGGCTGCTGCGGCAGGCGTTTCCGGAGCTGGCGGCAAGGCCGCGACCGTGGTGGGCTTCGCAGGCATGGCCATCTCGCGAGCTGACTGCTGTTTGCGGACGAGTTCGAGTTCCCTGCGGGCACCTTGGGCCTCCTCCTGCGCTTCCCAGGCCAGGTAGCTGGTGATGGCGAGCAAAATGACGGTGAGAGCCAGGGCGAAATGGGAAAGACGCATGATGCCTCATGCTAGACGCAAGCACCCCGCCGATCAACCCTGCACGCGATCAACGCAACAGACCCAGCAGCTCCCGCATGCGCAGCTCGATGTTCAGCAGGCTGGCCTGCACCCCCGAGAGCCACTCCATGTCCGCGCCATCGGGATGCTGCTGCACGAGCTTGTCCGTGGCGTTCAAGGCCGCGGCGAAAAGCGGCAGGCTCTGCTCCAGATCGACCACAAGGAACTGCCACTGATCTTTTTCCTGCCCGGTGAATTGCCTCAGCACATGGATCAGGTGCGCAGCTAGATCGGCAACGGTGGAAAGCAGCCGCAGAACCGCCGGGCGCGTCCGCACCTCCTCATTGAAAACAAGCAGGCCTTGAAAACGCCTCAACTCCTTCGCCAGCGCCGCGGATCGCTCCGCAGGATCGCGCTCATCGCGGCTCTTTGCCTTCATGGGTTTCTTCGGCAACTCTCCCGGCGGATCAGTCTTCACCGCGCCGAAGGGATCGCTGCCCGGCTTCACCGGCTGAAAAGGATCATCAAATCCCGGGCTGTGCAGCGCGTCGGCAGATTTCGCGTTTCGCTTGTTACCCAGGAGAAAATGCTTCCGCCGGGCCCGATTCTGCCGCAGCAAGGCGGCCTCCTCATCCTTCGTCAACTGCCAGCGCGGCGGCGAAACGCGCAACTGCAAATGCCACGACTGGATCAGGATGCGCTGGTGGTCCTGGTTGAACCATTCGAAAAACAGCAGGTTCTTCAGTCCCGGCGGCACCGGCATCGTCATCATGGCACCAGACTGTGCGGAGCGGCGTCTCGGCAGTTTCGCAACGCGGTAAGAGGCGGTCATCAACCCGCTGTAGCCATGCTGGAGCGGCGCGATCGCCTCCACATGCTCCTCAATGCCCTCCGGCAGCGGATTGTGGAAGTCCACGCGGCAACCGGCGATGTCCCGCAAAAAATTTCCCACCAGTTCCACGCGTACCGGCTGGATTTGACCGGCCAGATGCAGCACACCAGTCACCAAGCCGGGGACTTCATTCGAGAGGTACCCGCCGAGGATCGACGATTCGAGGCAAATAATCATTACTTGTCATATAAACTAGAGGTCGCTGGCGAATGCCGCAAGCGCCCGCACCTCGGGAAACGAAAAAAATGTCACATTTCCGCTCAGGGCCAGTTTGCGTGGAACTATGGCAAGATTGCTGCTTGTTCCACGGGTGATCTAGTTTAGAGCACCTTCCCCAAAACCCAAACCCCCATACCAAACACCCCCATGAAAGACCTCGTTTATCTCAGCCGCGCCTTTGTCGAATTCGGCCCCTTCACGAAGAAGGAAATCCTCGACTTCCAGAAGCGCGGTCTCCTTTCCTCCGCCGACTACCTGCGTGACGAAGGCAGCGACACCTGGCTGCACTATCAAGAGTGGCTCACCATCGTCCCGATGCCCGCCCCGAAACTGGTGAAGAAGCCCGCCGCCAAGGCCCCCGCCGCGAAGAAGGCCAAAAAGGCCGCCTGATCCCGTCCCGGCAACACCATCTGACTCCTTGCAAGCGCGTCCCGCCTCCGGGCTGGACGCGCTTCTTCTTGCATGCGAATAGCGCCTGTGAGCGAAAACACCGCCACCCGCCGCACCTTCCGCAACGAGCTCTGGCGCTCGCTGCCCTCCGGCGTCATCGACACGCTCACCGCCACCTTCGGCATGCTCATTGCCGTCCGTGTGTTTCACATGGGCGATGTGGCGAAGTCCATTTTCCTCAGCGCCACCAGCGGCGGCATGGTCGCCAGTTTGTTTGTCGTTCCGCTGCTTCTGCGGGCCAAAAGCACCATCCCGCGCACTGCGGCGAAGGTGCAGATGCTCGGCGGTGCCTTCATGGCGGTTTCCGCCGCGTTTCCGCGTGATCCCCTGCTTTACGTCGCTGGCCTCAGCATCGGCTTGTTCTGCCTTTCGATGCAGATCCCGCTGATGACGCAGATTTACCGCATCAACTACCCTACTCACGTCCGTGGCAAACTCTACGCCGTCACCGGCGTCACGCGTGCCGCGGCGGCGGTGTGTTTTGGCTTCGCGGGGGGCAAACTGCTCGGCTGGAACCTCGGCTCTTACTCGTGGCTGCTGTGGGCCTTTTCCGCCAGCGGCTTCATCTCCGGCTTCTGGACGTATGGCCTGCCTGCCACACCCTGGGAAGCGCCGGAGAATTCCAGCACCAGCCTGTGGAGTTCCATGCGCTGGATTCGTGAGGACCACGACTTCCGCACGCTGCTCATCTCGTGGATGATCATGGGCATCGGCAATCTCGCCGCATGCAGCCTCTTCGTCGAATACCTCGCCAATCCACGCCACGGCATCAATCTGCCCGAGTTCGAGGTCGCCTGGATCACCGGCGTCGTGCCCGTCCTAGCCCGCGTGATCTTCTCGTATCCCTGGGGCCTCGTTTATGACCGCTTCCATCTCTTCACCGTGCGAGCCGTCCTAAATCTCTTCTTCGCCGGCGGCATCCTCTGCTTCTATCTCGGCCACGGAATCGGCTGGTGGACCTTCGGCATGGCCATGTGGGGCATGGCAAATGCCGGAGGCAACGTCACCTGGGCGCTCTGGGTCACCAAGCTCGCTCCGAAGCACGCCGTCGCCGAATACATGAGCGTCCACACCTTCCTCACCGGCATGCGCGGCCTCATCGCCCCCTCGCTCGGCTTCGCCATGGTCAAAGTCATGTCCTTCGACACCTTCGCCATCGTGTGTGGTCTCTCCATCCTCTCCGCCAGCGGCTTCATCACTGTCCGCGCCCGCAACAGCGACCCCGAAACCTCCAAACGCCTCAGCCCCGGAGCCAAACCTGAACGGCTGTGAGCATGCATCTCGTCCGAATCGACCATCGACGGGCACTCATCAACCGCGTCCTTCAGTCCAGCAGTTGCACTCTGTCCCCGCTTTCCTTGTTGGAGCCAGTATCTTCCACCCGAGCCAGGGTTCATTTTTCATATCATTTGACCGGACCCGCCCCGGGAAGAAAATCCTCGGCAACATGAAAACATCGATCGCCACAGTCATTGTGACCGTCCTTCTGGTAGCAAGCCTAGCACCCGCAGCTGACCAAACAAGCCACTGGGAAAAAGCTTACCCCGCCGCCAAAAAGGGTGAGACTCGCTTTGTCGTTCACTTGCCTCAGTTGGCCGACGAGCACTCTGCCCATGTCGAACTTATCGTTGGTCAGGAACAGGACACCGACGGCGTGAACCATGTCAGCCTTGGAGGAAAAATCGTCGAGTCTGACGTCAAAGGTTGGGGCTATCCGCGTTATGACGTGACCATTGGCCCAGGCCTATCCACACTGATTGGAGTCCCTCCCGGACAGCCTACAGTTAGGAAGTTTGTCACGCTCGGCGGAAATCCCCATCTGATCCGCTACAATAGCAAACTGCCCGTCGTGGTGTATGTCCCGGAAGGGTATGAACTGCGCTATCGCATCTGGAAAGCCGAGCCTGAGGCGAAAGCCGCAAGCAAAGGCTGAACACTTCGAACGGCGCATCTGAACGGACAGTGTGACTGAACAGGCGGGACCACGAAGAGCTTCCCTCAGTGCCTATTTCGGGCATGTATGCTGCCAAAGCCCAAATGCCTATGAACGTCCATCTCGTCCAACTCGATTCCATCTGGGAAGATCATGCCGCGAACCAGGCGAAGGCGAAAAAGCTCGTCGCTGATGCGGATCCGCAGCCTGGAGCGCTGATCGTTCTGCCGGAAATGTTCTCCACCGGATTCAGCATGAACCTCTCCCTCACCGCCGAGCCGGAGAATGGCCTCACGGAGCAGTTTCTGCGCGAAATCGCCGCTCAACACCAATGCTGCGTCATCGGCGGTCTTGTCACAAAAACACCCGATGAGCGCGGACGGAATCAATCCCTCGCCATCGTGCCCGACGGCACGCTGCTCACCCGCTACACGAAAAACCGTCCCTTCAGCCTGGGTGGAGAGGACCAGGCGCACCACGCAGGCACGAAGGTGAATGTCTTCGAGTGGCAAGGGCTCAAGATCGCCCCGCTCATTTGCTATGACCTGCGTTTCCCGGAACTCGCCCGCGACGCCGTCCGCGCCGGAGCCGAGGTGCTCGTTTACATCGCCGCGTGGCCGGTGAAGCGCTTCACGCATTGGATCACGCTGCTTCAGGCGCGCGCCATCGAAAACCTCGCCTACGTCATCGGCGTGAACCGGTGCGGAAGCGATCCGCAGTTCAGCTACAACGGCCGCAGCCTCGTCGTCGATCCCCACGGCGTCATCATCGCCGACGCCTCCGAGCAGGAACGCGTCATCTCCGCCCAAATCGATCCCGCCGTCGTCCGCAACTGGCGCACCCAATTCCCTGCACTCAAAGACGCCGGACTGGTTATTGGATAGATTTTAACCACTAATGGGCACTAATCCAAACCCAGTACTCTGCTTTATTCATTAGGGGCAGATTAGAGGACATTAGTGGTTCAAAAATCCGGTCTCACCTCAAACTCGTCCGCATCCGCCCGGCTTCGAGGATCGCATCAAAGCGCCGTGCATCGTCCTCGCGCGATCCGCTCACCAGTACATGGCCGTAGGCACGCCAGTGCTCCATTTCCGCCGCCGCGTTCTGCATGCGGAGTTCAAACGCCGCCGCGTCCTCCGTGGCGCGGCCTGACAGGCGGTTGCGAAGCTCGTCGAGGCTGGGCGGCATCACAAAAATGTCCAGCAGGCAGCACTTCACGAGTTCATCGCCACAGGCGCGCACCTGCGCCGCGCCCTGCACGTCGATGTCCATGATCACATCCACGCCGCGCTTCAGGTTTTCATAAACGTAGCTCTTGAGCGTGCCGTAGAGCCGGCCATGGACGCGGGCGTGTTCAAATAGCTCGCCACGCTCCACCCGAGCCAGGAAATCCGCCTCCGTCAGAAAGAAATAATCCTTCCCGTCCACTTCACCGGGCCGTGGTGCCCGCGTGGTGCAGGAAACGGAGAATACCGCCTCGCCGCGGTCACACACTTTGCGCGCCAGCGTCGTTTTGCCGGTGCCCGACGGCCCGGAAACGATGATCAACTGCCCCAGGCGCTGGTTTGAGAACTCCATCCCTAGCGATTAGGCCCGGACACAGGGTCTGCAAAGAAAAAATCTACCGACGCCTCCCGTTCACTTCCGCGCTTTGCCCAAATAATAGGTCAGCATCAGTGAATTTCGCGGTCTGGGCTGGACGGGCACAGTGTCCACGCCATGCCAGCTTCGTGCGTTCACAGCGAACGCATAGCCCATGGCAGGAAGAAAAGGCATGCGCAGGGCGGGTTCAAACTTTCCGTCGTCTTGCCGACGGTAAAACGTGGTTCCCAAAGGCTCCTGGCCGTTATCCTCCGGCAAGTAATACTGCGTCGTGATGACTTTCTTGAAAATGTCTGTGTGGGCACCGATGTGATAACCTGTCAGATCACGGATCAATTCCGGCACCGGACGTAGCACGATCTCGCCCAGATCACCGCAGAAGCGCTCCCTCATCCCAGCCCTGAGTTTTTCGCGAAAAGCCTTTTCCAGCGTTGGATCACGCAGCGCGACAAGCATCCGCTCCCAGAAGGCGCGTTGTTCTGGTGGCAGGGAGGCCATTTCCTTATCTCCAAACGAAAAACGGAGTCGGGCACTTTTGCCATTCGGTTGAATGGCGTCTGTATGGCGCAACTCGGTGTAATGTCGGCTCTCCGGCAGATGCGCCAGAAGATCGCGATACAAGGAGCCGGGGAAGACCTGTGCGATTTGAAGATGAACAAACGGATCGGTTCGCACCTCCGCATCGTTCACCGCCGCCAGCAGCGGCTCTAGAAACTCTCGGCTTTCGTACTGGACAGTCTGCGAGGCACAGAGAGAAATCATCGAATCTTGTCCTGATCTGACACCTGGGTGTGTGTTGGCTTCCACCACCGCCGGTTTTTTTTGGTCCGCCTCTGCTTTTTCGTTTTGCCGAGAATACATCCCCTCTGTTTTCTCTCTCGCGACATCTCCGATTTGCGCTTGTGAGGCGGCCAGGGCATCCTCATAGCTGAGGAATGGGAAGGCTGTGAGCCTGCTTTCGGGATTGCAGTTCCAGACGTGATAGCCTGCTTTCAAGAATAAGGGCTGAAGCTCGGCAAGCCACTGCTGGAGCTTGTCATAAGTTTCCATGTTCCCCTTGATGGCATGAGCCGTGCGGCCTTCTTCAAAATGGTATCGCTTGGACGCGCTCATTTCAAAATCAACGCCCAGCAGATACACATGCCGGAAGCCCAGCAAATGCAGGAGACGCAGGGCTGCCAGCAGCACGCTGCGCCCGCCGCCCCATTTGCCATGATTCCCCCAGTTTATCGTCTCTTCCGTCAGCCATCGTGGCGCATGAAATTTTTCATTCCGGCGGTAGCCCACCACATTCGGGCACTCCCCCACCCTGAGTTTTGACTCTTCCCACCGTTGCACCCAGCCCGCCTCAGTTTTCAGCAGGCGATTGTCCCACAGTGGTTTTTCAAACTGGGACATAGGAACTAACTTCATGATGGTTGGATCGAGCCAGATCGACATGCTGAAGCGTGAAGGATCATCCACGGTGCAGTTCGCATTTCCACGAAAGCTTTTTGCGCCGTTGTTCAGTGTCATCGTCCATCGCTGATGCAGTTGTGTCTTGTCGAGACCGGCAAAGGAAGGGCCGTTGGCGATCAGGAAGGCATGGCCGCCGCGATACATTCCCTCCAGCGGCAGAACCGCGCCCGCGCGGGTGTAAAAGAATGGCACCTGTTCTCTCATGCCGACCACGGGGCTGTCCAGCTCCTCGCGCCACACCGGTGAATGCAGCGCGGTCTGGTCATGTTCGTCACGGACGAGAGAGCGGGGAAGCGTGCTGTTCATGTTGACTCAAGGATGAAAGTGTTCGCAAAAACGCCTGACTGCTGCCTGCGGCAGGTGGATGAACCAGGTGTTGTCCTTGTCGGTTTCGATGCTGAACCCGTGTCTGATGGCAAATTCCTGCACGGCGCGTTTTACCCCTTCCTTCGGCCATCTGGGGCGGTCATAGTCATGGCCGCACAAAATGCCTCCCGGCTTTAATTTGGGATACCAGGCGTCGATGTCCGTCTTGCATCCCTCGTAGGTGTGATCCGCGTCGATGAAGACAAAATCCAGCGACTCGTTTTGAACCTCTCTGGCGGCCTCCTCGGAACGTTTGGCAAGCACTCTTCTTCTCCCGGCTGCGAACTCCGTCGTGGTGAGAGCCTGTTTTTTGGCTTCATCGAAGAACTTCTGTGGCTGGCTGTAAAAGTTGGGGTCCGCCGGATCGCCAGGAAATCTTTGCCAGCGATCCACCATGGTCAGATGGAGATTGAGGTCTCCCAACAGCAATTGGGACGACATCTCTCCTTTCAGCACGCCGATCTCCGCGCCGGAGATTGTCTGTGCATGGGAATGATGACGCCGCAGATGCTGGAAAACCGCCAGAACCCGTCCGAATCCGCGTGGAAGCCTTGCCATGCCCCGATAGTAAAATTCGATGGACGCCACCACATCCGGCGGTTTGATCATCGCCATGCAGCGTGGCACCACCATTCCACCTCCGATGCTCTCGGGATGCTGGCACTGCCCCTCGCCGAACCGGCTCTTGCCGCAGCCACCTGTGGAACAGCAGGAAAGCATTCCCACCGTGTTGAGCACCCGGTGCATGGGATATTGAATGAAATGCACATCCTCACGTCCGCCGCCGATCACCACGCAGGGCCGCATAGGGAAGGGACTGCTCTTCGCCACCGGTACCGCCGCCGCCAGATGCATCAGGGAGGTGATCGGGCAGAGCACTCCTTCCGCATGATGAATGAGCCTGATCAAGTCTCGCAGTGAGGTTTTGCCCACCGCATCCACCACGCCACGCAGCGGCGGATGCCACTCCTTGCTTGACCCGGCTTGGACAAAGAGAATCCGGCCGCGCAGTGCATCCACCACTTCCTGATAGTACTTCAGCCCCCACCCTTTGATAGGCACCCCCGTCTTGCAGCCTGCCACCACCACCCAGTAGCGCGTGTTTAGCCCCAAGGGTGGCCCAGATGCCTCCTCGTTGCTGACCGGCACCTCACCGGCAAACTTTTTCACCTGAGGACAACCGGCCAACCCCAATGCAGCACGTTCGTTTCGCACATACTGCTCCAGAAAATGCACGGGGACTTGTCCCATCCGTCTGAACGATGGGCAATGGTGCTGAGCATCTACCAGTGTACCAGGCGGCACCTGCTCTGGATTCACCGCCTCAACGTCGGGATGCTCCTGCCAGAGTTGCCGGTGTGTTCGTCTTCACCATCAGTTTCCAGCCAGTTTCCCGCTTGAGTTCACGCACCACGCCAGTGAAGACCACCTCATCACCGAGGAAGCCGGGAGATTGGAGAAGAGCCGTTTTCATGAATGCTTTCGGTGGTTAAAACTGAAAACTGTCCAGAAACTCCCACCACAAGGCATGACTGCGCTTCTGTTCCAGAATATGCGGGGGGAAATAGCGGGTATTAACAATCCAATCCTCAAAGGGCTTGCCTGGGGCGGCCTCCATGTTCTCACCAATCACACAGTATTCCCCAAACGGTGCCAGTCGCTCCACGATGGCCTGCTTGGCGGCAGGGCCGCGATAGAGGTCGTGTTCGATGGTCATCACTAGAAACCCATACTCTTCAAAAGGGAAATTCCTCACCGCCGCCGCTGTTGCAGAGTCCACATCAAAGGAAATGTAGTCGATGATCTTTGGACAACACTGCTCTTGAAGAAATCGGCGGAAATCAAAGCTGGCAGCATCGACTTGAAAGGCGGGAGCACGACGCGTGCGCCGGCATTGCTCCACTGCTTCGGGCTTCCGATCAAACAGCCAGCCTCGCCAGCCAGCCTGTTCAAGCATCCAGGTGTTATTGCAAAACAGGCCGTGCGAACAGCCAATGTCCACAAAAACACGCCCTCCCAGAAGGCGACTGACAAAACAGTCTTGTCCTTCGCGTGATCCTGTAACGGTCCCGGGCATAGGTGATCTGGTGTATTGTGGCACAGACGACATCTGTCAAATTAATGCAGTGTTTTGGCATCCCCTCTTCTGTTCCATTCTCCCTGCAATGGTTTCGGTATCACTTCCTTGCGCACCAAGGAATCTCCGAAAGTGAGTGTAATGTCATAGTTTGGGGAAATATTAAAATATTGGAAGACATCCCCTTCCCGCAGAGTTTTTCCATCAAACCAGCGATATTTCTGGATGCAATCGCATGGCATCCCAAGCTTTTCAATCGCTTGAGGTTTCGTTTCGACATCTGAGATCAATTTCACAAGGTCGGCCGATTCTTCTTCTGACAAAAATGGTATTTCGAAGTCTAATCCATTCGGCAAATTACACCCACAAAAGGGACAATATAAAAGAGACATGGGACCAAGCCAAAAGTATTGTGAGTGCAACGTGATCCCAACCGAGGCATTGTTTAATGCCTCGACAAATAATGGACAATGACAATAGGCTAAAGCTTGGTCGTTCATTGACTTCTTCCACGAGCTTGGTCACAGTCTGCTGGGGAAAAATATCCGTCTATATAAGTGTTAATATAAGATTTAGGACAGCCTCTAAATCGATATCGAACGAAAGGCCCCCATGGAGGACACATGTAAAAGCATAGGTAACAACATTTTGAAGGATTTCCAAAAGAGCCTGGGGCAAGCGATCCGCCAAGGTATAGATCGCATCTATTAGGCGGCGGGAAGGTGGGATCATAATCTATACCGCGAATAGGATGCTCGGGGGGACCAACAAAATCTGGGCCAATGTCGGGCGTTGGAGTTGGATGAATCGGACGTGGATATGGATGTCTTATGATTGGCGTTCCCGGCCTTGTCATTACAGGCCCATCACCTGGATACACATGCACGGGCGGATTTGTGCCTGGTTTAGGATCAGTTGTCGGACCAGCTGGGGGATCAAACATCGGCATGCTTGGAATATCGAATGTGTACGGGCTGAAACCAGAACTCCTGAATGGTGCCATGTTGGGCGATGGCTCTATCCATGATGGTCTCGAAGCTGGCACGCTGGGAGGTCTTATTAGTGGAGGAGGGGGCATTGCAGGCCTCATTACTTGCAATCCTAAGTGATCAACGTGATTTAGAACTTTGTTCGCCACGTTCCAATACAAATTAGTGCCTCCTTGCTCTTCAATCGGATCCTTGCACGTCCACCTTCCCAAGTAAGGCGAGTAATAGCGGTAGCCGTAGTTCATCAACCCGCTCTCGACATCAACAAACTGACCCTGGAACCCGAACTCCATTGCGCACTCGCTGTCGCTTCGCACCGTGTAATCAGGATTCAAGACTGTGCGCAGACCGAAGGCGCTGAACGCATAGCGCTCCGTTACCAAGCCACCCTCATCCGTGATCGCCGCTGGGTTGAAGTAGTCCATCAAAATGTAGCGTGTCTCATTGAGCGTCGTGCCGGCCACCGCTCGATCTCTCCGCACGAGATCGTCGCGATGTCGTGCGCCCCAGAGGTAGCTCAACGCGGCGGTCGTTTCGCTGTCCTTGCGCTCCTCCACAGGCCGCCACTGGGTGTCGTAATAGCTGTGCAAGGTCTCCTCGCCGACCTCACGCGTGATACGGCGAGTAAGGCCATCGTAAGTGTATTGGCCGACTACTTCGCCGTTGTTCTTCACGCTCGTGATCCGGCTCCACGCATCCCAGGTGATTTCCAGTTTGCCGTCCCAGTCACCGCTGGCATCCGGGGCCGCCTGCCGCATGCGACCCACACGGTCGATGAGCATGTTGTGCGGGTTATCCTCAATCTGGGTGAGGCGGTTGCCACGATCATGCACACGATGCTGTTCCAACGTCACCGCTCCATTCGCAGCCGTGTGATAGCCGCGCCAGTTCCCCGTGGGATCGTAGTTCCAGCTTTCCTCCAGCGATGGAATGCCGTTGATCGCCGTGCCATTCAAATTCAGGCCGCCGCGCGCCGCTCCACTCACTTGGCTCAGCGCATCGTATTGATAGCTCTGGTCCTGCAAGCTCGTCAGCGGACGCTTCTGCCACGTCCGCCTTCCGTTGCGGTCAAAGCCGTATTGAGACTGTTCGAGAATCGACATGATGATGTAATTTGAAAATGTTTTTCTGTGTTCTTTTCTAATTGATCCACGCTGATGTTATCTGACTAATCTTTGCAAAGAGAAACAACATAATGTTTATCCAGCATATGAATAAGTCGCCAGGACTAGTTGTTACCGCCAAAGATATTAAGTAGTGCAAGCTACCTCCAAGATAAAACCATTGCCCATATAGGCCAATTTTAAACACATCATATTTTGTTGGATTGAAGAGTGTTGTCCGAAGTGGTGAACGCCTGAAAACAAATTGCCCAATTGTCGCACCAACGAATGCAGCAGTAAACATCATCCCGCTGAAAGCCATGAACCACCAAACATTCCACCATGTAATATCCTTGATCAGTTCAGCCAACCAAGGAATCCACTTCCACTCAAACACGACCCCTGCTGTACTAAATGATAAAACCGCGCAATTATTAGTTTTCATTAACTGAATGGGCGAGATGTTACGCGATATATCTCTTTCTTTTCTGCATTAAATCTGGGTGTCGGCTTTCCTTCTACTTCTATTTGAAATGGACCAGGGCCAAACTCACCACCGCCATCGGTTCCCGAGCTTTCGAACTCAAGATAATGAGTTACCACACCACCATCTACATAAAACTCAGTTACAAAGCGGAACGTCGCTTTGACATTACTATGATTCCATTCTCCACTAAAAAGACCAACTCCCAAAGAGAATACCGGCCCCATGTCTAGACCTATCTCTAACTGCTGACGCACACTCTTGCTGGCGTCTCCGCATGGAATTACAAATTCTAATACTTTCCATTCTCCACCAAGCACCGTCATTTTAGCACCAGCGCCCACACGTCCAAGCAAGGGTATATCAGCAACCCCAGCCAACCCAACACCTACATTCCCTTTAACAAAAACCGTTCCCTCCCAAGCGTTTTTACTTTTATCTGGGCAACAGCATTTCTTGAAGCTGCCGCCGATGTCGAAGTTGCCGCCAAATCCAATATAGACTGAGGCACCTCCTTTTATGTTTCCACTTTGGCAAGGCCCCTCGCTTCCACCAATTTCGAGGCCATATTTATCAACATAGTTTGTGGCACAATTGCGTGAAAAAAGGTAAAGATTGACCCCTCCTCGTTCCCCAATCGGATCCTTGCATGTCCACCTTCCCAAATAGGGGGAGTAATATCGGTAGCCGTAGTTCATCAGCCCGCTCTCCACATCAAGGAACTGCCCTTGGAATCCAAACTCAAAGGCGCACTCGCTGTCGCTTCTCACCGTGAAGTCAGGATTGAGGATCGTGCGCAGGCCAAAGGCACTGAATTGGTAGCGCTCCGTCACCACCCCAGTATCATCTGTGAGCGCGGCGGGATTGAAGTAGTCCATGAGCACATAGCGTGTCTCATTCAACGTCGTTCCACCCACGGCACGGTCACGCCGCACCAGGTCATCCCGGTGGCGTGAACCCCAAAGGTAGCTCAACGCTGCACTGGTTTCGCTGTCCTTTCGTTCCTCAACAGGCCGCCAGGCATCGTTGTAGAAGCTGTGCAGTGTCTCGCCACTCACGGCTCTCGTTACACGCCGATGGCTGCCATCGTAACAGTAACTGCCCACCACCTCATCGTTGTTCGTCACCTGCGTGATCCGGCTCCACGCATCCCAGGTGATTTCTAGTTTACCGTCCCAATCACCTCCCGCGTCGGGAGCCAGTTGGCGCATCCGCCCCACGCGGTCCAGGATCATGTTGTTCGGATTGTCCTCAATCTGCGTCAGCCGGTTCCCCCGGTCATGCACCCGCTGCTGATCCAAGGGCGATGCTCCAGCGACAGCGCTGTGGTAGCCGCGCCAGTTTCCCGTCGGATCGTAATTCCAGCCTTCCTCCAAAGACGGAATACCGCTGATTGCCGTCAGGTTCGTGTTCAGGCTGCCGCGTGATGCAGCACTCACCTGACTCAAGGCATCGTATTGATACGCCTGATCCTGCAAGCTCGTCAGCGGGCGCTTCTGCCACGTCCGCCTTCCGTCCCGGTCAAAGCCGTATTGAATGTGTTCCAGTGTCGTTGGCATGAGTCAGAGGAGGTTGGCCGAAAAAGTGAAAAGAGGAGAAAAAGTGTCTTTTTGGATTCTTGTCTCTCTTTCGGCGGTGAAGGTCAGGAGATCGGGGTGGTCCATGGCATGTCCACCGTGCGGCCGAAGCGGTCGTAGCCGTTGTAAGGATCACCGGCGTCGCCGTCGGGCTGGCCCGCCTGCTTGCGGTAGCTGCACATGATGTCCGGTTCCGGATAGGCCAGGCGCACCGGCTTGTCCAGCAATTTCAAAGTCACACTCTCCACCGAGGCCATGGCCGTCCAAGAATAGTAGAAGCCGGAAGTCTGGCCGCTCACGACTTGTTCAAACTTTTCCAACAAGTCACTTCCGTCATAAGTGCAGTTCACCGTGCGGCCTGCGGCATCCACAATTCGCTTCAACTGTCCAGGCACTCCCGCGCTCGCCGTCTGGTCATGAAACACCCACTGCTGTCCGCTGTCAGCCGAAGTGAGCACGAACTCATGATCATCCTCATTCCAGATCAGAGAATTCCAACCAGTATACTGGCTGCGATACACGCCGCCTTCCAGAACAAAATACTGGCTGGAATTTGCCCCGTCCTCTACAATGACCTGCGACGACGGCGAACCTGCCCCGACAAAACTAAGTGCCTTCAACTGCCTCACATACCACCGGTTGCCATTCATCGACGACCCATTGCCTCCCGATCCCGTCAGAACATTCGCATAGCTGCGCACATGCCCCCAGCGGATTCCGAAGGCATCGGAAGAAAGATCAACCTCCGAATGAACCATCTGGCCGGTGCCATAATTCACTGGGCCCGGACTTTTCCCATCAGGAGGGCATGACTGCCCTTTCGGAGGCGGATTATCACAATCGCAAGAACCGGGAGGCGGCTTGCTGCTGGGAAGCGAGGACCACGATTCAGGTGGAACATAGCTGCTGCTGCTCGAAGACGACGAATCATAACTGCTTGACGGCACGAAGGATGAGGATGGCACCTCGCTACTCGACGGCAGAAACGACGAGGATGGCATCTCGCTGCTCGATGGAAGAAACGATGAGGATGGCATCTCGCTACTCGACGGCAGAAACGACGAGGATGGCACCTCGCTACTCGACGGCAGAAACGACGAGGATGGCACCTCGCTGCTCGACGGCACAAATGATGAGGACGGTGCCTCACTGCTTGCTGGAACGTTTTCACTGGAAGATGAAGAGGATGGCATAAAAAAGAATGATTGGCTCCATTGAGGCAGCCGGTTTGGTCAGCCAAAAACGGAATTCAGGTCATGCTGGCGGCGCAGTCGGTGCTGGTGCTGGCTCCGCGCCGGGGCCGTGGCCGTTGTCCCTGACCGTGCGGGCGGCGTGGTAGGCGGCCACGAAGGTCTTGTCGGCAAACTGCTCCACCAGGCCGTCGAGGCTGGCGAAAACGGCCTCGACCGCGTTGAAGCGGTCCCGCATCTGGCCGGTGGTGGCCTTCCGGCCCGCGATGGCCTGCTGCGGGGCGCTGATGACGGCCTCGTAGTCGTCCGCCTCCTTCTTGCAGGCCGCCACGCTGGCGGCGGTGACACCACACTCCGTCGCCACGGCAGCCTGCGCCCCGGCCAGCAGTCCCTCGGCGATGCGGATGACCTCACGCGCATTCGCCAGCAAGGCCGCGTCCCGCATGCCGCGCCAGGCGCTCTTGGAAAAGGCACAGCGGGCGGCGTCCGCCGCATTCCCGAGTCCCCGGCAGCATTCCGCCACCGCCTGACCGAGCACGAAGGCGGCGTCCTCCAGCTCCTTTTCCTCCCGTGCCTTGTCCACCGCCGCGCCCTTGATCACCGCGCCCTGCTGCTGGCAGAACTCCGCCAAGGCCGCGACGGCGGCGACCGCCTCCACCACACGGGTGGTGAAACGCACGGGCGGCTGCCCGTCCCACTTGGGCTTGTTGGCCGGAGCTTGCAGAAAATCCAGCGTGGTGCGGAAGGCATTGAGGCGGTTGGTGAATTCGTCTTTCATGGTTTTGTTTGGTTCGCTGTTCTCTGTTCTCCGTTCTCAGTTCGCTGTGCTTTGTGTTGGGTTGGCGGTTCTTGGTTCGCTGCTTTCAGATCAGGTTTTCCCTCCGACCGGGAGGTTTGGACTCACGACCCGACGGTTTGGGTTTCCGGCGGGGTGGTTTGTGTAGCCGACGAGCGGGTCTGGACGTGCGACCGGGCAACTTGGGCATCCGGCCCGATGATTTGAGCCTCCTCCTGTGGCGTTCGGACAGGCAACCGCGTCGTTTGGACACCCGACGCCGCCATTTGGGCGTCCGACCGGACTATTTGAAACTCCGACCGTGCGATTTGAACTCCCGACCACCCGGTTTGAAACGGCTCCATGGCAGGTCACCCTGTTGACGAACCAGTCAAGTGCTGAAGCGACGTCATTCATACGATTATTGGCGTATTTACAACGATCTTAACCTCCCCCGCGACGAAACCACAACTAAACATTTCTTTAGCCTAATGAATCAGCTTAGTTTTGCAGTCCCTAGTCGTTTGATCTCGAACAACCTCCACGGCGGAGAAATATTTTTGCGGCTTAGGAATAGTAAGCGACGATCGGCGAATGCGCGCCGTGTCCTCGTCTGTCGGATAGCCATGCCAACTCCGAGTGCAAGAGACTTGGCAGGACAGGAGTATTGGTTCACCCTCAAATCCCACCCAATCCACGACCATGCATACCGCATCTTCCCGCCGTCACTTCATCCGGACCGCCGCCGCAGGCGTCGCCGCGCCCTTCATCCTTCCTTCCCGCGTCTGGAGCGCCGAAACCGCCCCGAGCAAGCGCCTCACGCTCGGTTTCATCGGCAACGGCAAGATGAACAGCGGCCATCTGAACAATTTCCTCGGCCGCAAGGAAGTTCAGGTCGTCGCTGTCTGCGATGTGGACACCACCCGCCGCGAAAACGCCAAGAAGACCGTCACCGAGCGCTACAGCAAGGATCAGGACACCACCTTCAAAGGCTGCGAAGCCTACAATGACTTCCGCGAGCTGCTTGCCCGCAAAGACATCGACGCCGTCGTCATCGCCACACCGGATCACTGGCACACCATCATCTCCATTGCCGCCATCAACGCCGGCAAGGACGTCTATTGCGAAAAACCGCTCACCCACAACATCCACGAAGCGATCGCGCTTATGGACGCTGTCCGCGGCAGCAAACAAATCCTGCAGACCGGCTCCCAGCAGCGCTCCAGCAAGGAATTCCGCGTCGCCTGCGAACTCGTGCGCAACGGCGTGATCGGCAAAATCCAGCGTGTCGAAACGCAATTCGGCTCCCCTGCCAAGCCAAACGCCAATCCCGAGGAACCCATGGAGCCCGGCCTCGACTGGAACCTTTGGTGCGGCCCGGCTCCGCTCGCCCCTTATAGCAGCGTGCTCAGCCCGCGCGGCGTTCACAATCACTTCCCGTCTTGGCGCATGACCCGCGAATACGGCGGCGGCATGGTCACCGACTGGGGCGCACATCACATCGACATCGCGCAGTGGGGTCTTGGCGAGGACGAAAAAGGTCCTGTCGAAATCATCGCACCTGAAAAACATGACGAGGCCTCCCAAGGCGCGAAGCTCGTCTATGCCAGCGGCATCCCGCTCACGCATGTGAACAACGGCTTCGGTGTGTCCTTCTACGGTGAGAGCGGCGAAGTCCACGTGAACCGCGGCAAGTTCAAGCTCGTCATGGGCGGCAAGGTCGTGCACGAATTCCTTGGCAAAGACAGCAAGGGCACAAGCCTCGACCGCGAAGTCATCATGGCCGAGCGCACCTTCCTCGCTGACGCGAAAGTGAAGCTCTACAACTCCCCCAATCATCACCAGGACTGGTTGGACTGCATCCAGAGCCGCAAACGGCCCATCTGCGATGTTGCCATCGGCGCCAGCACCGTCATCTCCTGCCACCTCATGAACCAGGCCTACTACAACGGCGGCACCATGAAATGGAACCCTGAGAAGCACGAGTACACCAGCGGTGGCGACGCGAAGTGGCTCACCCGCGACTACCGCGGCGACTGGAAAGTCTAAAACGGAGCGCGGATGCCCTCATCCGCGTCATTCCTCTCAAGGCGGCCTCGCAAAAGGCCGCCTTTTTCATTTCGCTGCCTCACGCTTCACCACCTCGCTACCGTCCTTCACCGAGTCCGGCGGATGCAACAGCACTTCATCACCGACTTTGAGGCCCTCAAGAACCTGCGTAAGCTTGCCGTCCGTGCGTCCGGCTTTCACCGTCACGGCCCTGGCGCTGCCATCATCAAAGAGGAATGTCTTCCACTCGCTGCCTTCCCGAAAGAGCGCGCCCGACGGAACCAGGAGCGTGTCATCGATGTGCCAAACCGCCACGCGCACCTCGACACGGTAGCGGTCGCCCAATGCCTTCAGCGCAGGCGTCGGTGACACAAAATCACTCAGCACCAGCACCCGCTGCTCCTCCACGCCGAGCGCGGACACTTT
>Ga0169931_10005321_pt1 | contig 19650 bp, 12 predicted proteins | sample Kivu_15m_20L_FD_129675 | JGI IMG/M metagenome (GOLD analysis project Ga0169931, IMG submission 129675) | Freshwater microbial communities from Lake Kivu, Western Province, Rwanda to study Microbial Dark Matter (Phase II) - Kivu_15m_20L... | ecosystem: Environmental > Aquatic > Freshwater > Lake... | reverse complement strand
TAATACAAATTTCAACCTGCACAATATAGGTCTAATCAAAGACTGTACTTTGTCTAAGCATAGCTGCATCCGCTTAAGTTCATGTTGACATACAAGCATGTCAACAATTGGGGTGGAACCCTTCTCAAAGCATTGTCTCTTAACAATTGCAAAATGAAAGTAAATGGTAAAAAAGTTAATAATTTCTAGTGCTTGAGTCTTTTGGATTTTTTCTCTAAAATGGGATCACATTTCAAAAATGAGCTAGAAAATTCAATATTTTCGATGGTTGGCAGTTTAGCAGTATTAGGAAGTCCTCTAAATCTTGCTTCAAAAATTGGATGTGGGCTTAAAAATCTTATCGATCTGCCTGCTGATGGATTTGAAAATGATGGAGTTCTAGGAGTTGGTAAAGGACTGGCTTTGGGCACAGGATCTCTGATATCTAATACTGTTGAAGGTGCTTTTGGCAGTGTTTAATCGATCACGGGCACTATCGCATAGGGCATATCAGGTTTAGCTTCTTACGACAAAAATTTCTAAAAAAAGCGTCAGTAAATAAAAAATGAAAGAGTCGATCACATAGGTGAAGGCTTGGTCAGTGGAGGCAAGAGTATTTTCCACGGTGTTCTTACTGGCATTACTGGTTTAGTTTCTTAACCAATAAAAGGAGCCTAAAAATAAGGATTTGGAGGATTTCTCAAAGGAGGTTTCAAAGGTTTAACGGGTCTAGTAGTAAAGCCCGTTTCAGGTGTAGTAGACGCAACTTCAAAAGCAGCCTAAGGCATTAAAAACACAACCAAAATATTCAGCTAATAAAGAAAATAGTCGAGAACTAGAAAATACAACCCTCGTGCATTTTATGGCAGCTACAGAGAAATAAAAGCTTACGACTAGAACATGGCTTTGTGGAATAGAACTCTTGGATTCTAATCTTAAATATACGAAAATTTAAGTTGGAAAGCTTTGTTTTAGATAAAAGGCGGTGATGTTCTTGTTGGTAATTTTGAAAATATTTAGTTACTTTGGAGTATGTCCTTTTGTTGAATTCAAAAGATCAGAGAATAAGACTGTCTATTCCTTCTGAGCAATTGAAAAATGTTATTATCGATGGAAATCGAATGATTCTATCTGGCACCAATCTTTAGCAATAGCCTTTTAAAATCGGGCTCTAATGTGTAAATACGATGGCCTGTGCTCGCGAGCTTCGGCAACTTTACTAGCACTATCACAAACACTATGAAATTGGAAAAACTCCAAAGTGAAATTTGAATTTATGATTGTAATTTAATCACAATTATTATTTTTTATCAAAAAATCAATAATAAAAATAAGTGAAGTATAATAATTTGAATAAAATCTATTAATATAAACTTGTTTTAAAGTTAATTAGAAAATAATTTATTAATTTAAATTAAATATATGAATCAAAAATCTTTTTCAATATTATTCATCTCTGTTGTTTCCTATATTGTTAATAGTTTTTTATTTTTGGGTTTTTAATTGCGAATATTCGGATGTGGTTTATTTTTACTCTTTTGCTACTTTTTCAAGTTGTCATGTAAATATTATGAATGATCAGATTCTTGATGTTAAGATCCCATTCTATCTTTTTGATAAGTCTGCTACTATTTTTTTTATGTTTAGTGATTTTTCTTTAAAATGCTTATTGTGTATTTATTTTACTTTACTTTTCTTAGTTGATTTTAATCAGCTTTGATTTATTTATATCGCTTCTATTAATAATTTTTATATAATTATAGCATAGGTGTCTACACTAAGGAGTTTTTTTATTTTATAACTGAAAGACAATTTTTTATAGCTGCTTTTCTAGGGAAATGCTTTGTTTATCTTACTTTTTTAGGATTTTTTTTTTGTTTAGAGTCTGTTCGCTTTGATTTTTTTTTTTCTGACTTGCTGATTTTTTACGATTATAACGCAAAATCAGGTTAAATCTAGTTGCTTATATTTTATTGTTTTTAACTAAATTTAACTTTTTTTATTGTTTTGTATCTAGGTTGTCTATTCTATTTCTTGATTTTGGGTTTATTTTTAAATTCACAATAAAATCTTGGCATTTAAAGATTTTAATCATTCTTTTAATCATTCTTTTAATCTTTTTTATATACGATTGCAGTATTTCCAAGAGTAAATAAAATTTTTTTCATATCGAAAATACTAGCATTATTATTTTTGAAATCTTTTGGCTTTTATATTTAAGCTTTTTCCTTTTATTCTTAATTTTTTTTGTAGCAAAATATTACCTTTATTATGCTTTTTATTTACGATAGACAGGAAAACATCTCATATATTATACCAATTAAAAAGATACTTAACTGAAGAAAGATTAAAAACATTTGAACTTCTTAAAGCAACTAAGGCGTACTTTTAAGGTCATAGTCTACGAAAAATGTAGTCAAAAGAAGAATTTTAATAGAATTGATGAGTATGTAAATCCACATTTTGCTTTGTTGCTTATAGATCCTACATCTGAAAGACAACGTAAGGACTATGAGAAACACAATTTAGCTGCCTACTAACACTGTCATCATCGCATAATAGCTGAAGATGCGTAAATATGAACTTAGGAAGCCGAGATAGAAGTTCCTGAAGCATACTTGCAGAGTCAAGAAGCAGACACCAGCCAGTCTGTTTCGATTGTTGTCCATAAGAATGCGATTCAGCTTTTTGTATGAAGAATAGCAGATCAAGAAAAACGCAACACTAATCATCATTAGTATATAGCCAAACATGATTACAAACATTTTAAACATTTTTTGATAAAAATTACGGTAGAAAAGGTGATGCCACTACGAAGTCATGTAGAAAGTAAATTGCTGAATGCTGCCATCGAAAAGAAGAAGAACCAAAAAAGCCAAGAAATCAAATTTTCGAAACAAAACGGAAACTGGATAGTGAAAGAAAAGATTAAAAAGGAGCCTAGAAATAATAAATGCCACAATAGTAATCGGCAAAGTGACTAAGAAAAAGTTATTGCAGTTAGAAAACAGAGCCTATGTACCTACCTATGCATGGCCAGGATAAGTAAAGTTATAAGTCTGTTATAAATCTTGGAAAGAAACTAAATTTTAATATTTTTATAAACTAATTCCTAAAATATTGAGAACATTTGTATAGTTAAAAATACTCCACTTTTTATTATCTATTGTATTGATGAATTAAAAAAGCGAATTCATAGTTCTGCCGTATTTTCTGTCATGAAACTGATATACATAAAGATCGTCGAAAAAACTGAAAAAGTAGAATAAAGGAGATATGAATCTTCGAGCACCAGGGATGCCGATTGTTGAATTGATTAAGTATGTTGTTTCTTAGAAGACTTGTTGTAAAAACTAACCTTTATACACTCTTAAAACAGTTTTATTTTATTATAGTTAGATCTGAGAACTATTTGAACTATTAGTAGTAATATTGGCAGTACTATTGGCAGTACTATTGGCAGTACTATTAGTAGCACTATTGGCAGTACTATTGGCAGTACTATTAGTGCTATTTGTGGAGTTGCTGGTTGAGTTGCTGGTTTTGCTATTTGTGGAGTTGCTGGTTGAGTTGCTGGTTTTGCTATTTGTGGAGTTGCTGGTTGAGTTGCTATTTGTGGAGTTGCTGGTTGAATTTGACGGTTGAAAAAATACTTATCTGTATACTGTATCCCCAGGTACATATAAAATTGCTTTTGCTGAGCTTTTAGCTAACTTTCTAATAGATGAAGTAAGAGTGCTGACTACTGCTACTAATGAGAGATAATTTGATGTGTAGTTATATTACACTTGTATTATTCTGCTTGCCTGAAGAAAATACAAGATGCCATTCTTTTAGAAAAAAGAATGCGTGTTTTGGGTAGAAAATAAGCTATCTACAGACCCTTGTGTAGATGTTGACAGATCATAAATATATGACGCACTACCAGTATTAGAGCGACCGTATAGTAGATTTCCACATTTATACAAGTTATTTACTACATTTGTGTTGGGAAAAAGTGCAGTTATCGTAAATATTGTCTAGTTTATTACAAATTATTGTAGAGTAGTATTGAAGATAAAATAAATTGTTGTCGTTATTGTATTTACAGATGGCGTGCTTCCAAAGGCAGCCTTAATTGTAAGATTAACTCTGTGCTGGGAAGAAGAAGCAGTCGATTAAATAACCAATCCTGATCTTATGGTAGCCGAATGTAGATTTTGGCAAGTATTTATAGTGCAAACTTGAATCGAAGTAGATGTAATCCTGAATATATAAGTTTTTCCATCAACATTTAGGAAGCTCGGAGTAAAACAGAAATATTAATAGGTTGTAGATGTTCCTACACTCAACTATCCAACAAAAATGTTAGTTTTTTTATTATAAACAAGTAAATTGATCTGTCCTACTTTAATTAGCACTTCCATTTCTGAGTTTAATTCTATAGTAGTGCCATTCTATATCGTAATATTCAGCAAATCTCGAAAGTGTTTATAGCGATTAACTTCTGCTACGAGCGATATCATTGTGTAATATGATAAATCTGGCTAGTATCTTGACATTAGACCGGGTGATGATCCTGTCGCATATGTCATTATAAACTTTCCATCCAGATCCATGTCGATGCTGTTGACACCGTAAACTTGAGGTGAGAACGAAATAGTGTTACCTACAGTTACGTTAGATGCTGCCTGGGTTGATATGTAGCTTATTTGGAGCAGGTTGATTAATAGAAAAAGCATTTTCGGAATAGAAAATAATTATAAATAAGCATAGTTTATCTTTTACTTATCAATTAGTTTTATATCATTAAAGAATTTAATAATTTAAGTATTGATATGATGCTTTAAAGTTGTAATATTTGTGAAATAAATCAGTTTTTATTTGATTTAGCTGTTATCCCTATATATAAACACGACGTGTGTGCGTCCGTGTGTCCGTGCCACTATAAACTTACCATCCATTCCCACTCCGATTCAGTTGATACCAAGGCCTTGATATTATAGCGAGAATTTGTTGCTCAAAAATATACTATGCCCTTGAGTCGCAGTTACGCTTAAATGTAGCAGGCTTATCAATAGAAAAGTATTCTTTTTAAAAGTTAATTTTTTAGAATATAAATAGAAAAGCACATTATTAGACTAAAATTTGTAGCGAATAAATGTAAATTTATAAACACGTAATATTTGTGTTTGAAAATGATGCAGAAAAATCATATACGTAATTAAGAAAGAAGAAAAATCTATTATGACTGAATCCCTCGCGTTGCCCTATATTTAATTTTTAGAGATAACTTTTGGAAACAAACTTTAAGAACTTCAGTCGACTCTATACAACATTCAGGCTCAAATCAAAACTACGATTAATCTTTATGAATCTAACAGATGCCCAAAAATATAGAATTTTCTCAATCATCTCTTCAAATATATCGACGATCAGATTAAAGAGGGAACTAAGCTTTTAGTTTCCTCAGATGAGCTGCTCGCAAAAAATTCATCATGTTCCGATAAATCAGTTGTTATACGTCGATAAATCAGACCTAAAACTCCTCAACCGTCGCCAGGTTACGTTGCTCCCAAACCAAAAAGAACTAAGGTATAACCTGTTTTCCGAAAAATAAGCCATGTGTTGAATCCTCAATAAGATATCTAATTTTATTAAGACGCCAATCAGGGTAAGTCAGTATAGTATTTGGTCCAGAAGTACAAAGTATCTCGATCAACGGTTCTTCGTCGTTTAAAAAACACCTCAAGAACTATTCCTGTGCGTCCCCCTCAGCTGACTTATGAACAATTGAACGAGCGAGTTCGATAATAAATTCTTACAGGGCAACAAAATCAATCTTAATACAATCTAACAACTAAAATGAAGTAGATAAATAGTGTAAAATCATAGAGAATATCGAATTAGCTTAACTCCAGTCAAAATTTTAGCTTTTCTTTGGAATAGCAGCTCAACTAAATAGCGTAATAAGAATAATGATAATCATCTTATTTACTTATTTGAATTATGTTACGCGATTTTTGTGTAATTTATTATATTTAATGAACAGAACGGAGTCAGGTTAATAAGATCTGTCAGGAGATAATTACAAAGAATACTGGACCTAACACAGGACAACTCTCATCGCTTATGAAGCGCAATATGTCTACAACAAAAAACCACGAAATCATGAGCAAGAGCACAGCGCCACTAAAAGCAAGAAAAAGAATATGGAATACGAAGGCAGCTTTCTTTTTCCACACAAAGAGGAAGACAAACAAAAATAAGGAAAGCTACTTGAGCAGATCTAAAACAGTGAGTGCGAGTAGCTCAAAAGACTTATCGTTACCCCGACTAGCATGTTATAAAAAATGCGAGATCTGGCAGATTTTGTGAAGGTGATGCTTGAACTCAAGCACAGTTGCATAGTTCAGTAATTCTTTTACATCTATGACTGCATTATCAAGCAGGTTAAGTCTATCTAGTTCGAGGAGCTTAAAAAGTAAGAAGCTAGACATAGTCGAATCGAAGCGATCGGCAAGGATGTCGCACAAATGGTACTTCAGAATTCTCAAAAATTTGAATATTTTTTCAGATACATGAAAGAAGACGAAAAATAAACAGTAAAGCTATTCCAAGTGACTGCCTATTGTTTCCTAGCCTAAAGGTTCAACTTCAACATAAATGAATATTATTGCTAAGCTTTTTAGTTCAAAGACGGTCAATAACCTGTCAAGAAGCAAAAGATAGATCGAGAAGAATCAAGCTGATACAAACATTTATACATTGAAGTTACCTTAATAAATACTATTGTTGTGTTTAATTATTAATTAAGATTTATTGTAAAATAATTCTTTGTCTAACTAGCCTTTTAATCAATGGTGAATCTTTTTGCTTTGATAAGATATTTTCTTTGAGAATCAGAATGAAGAAAGCAGGAAGACATATAGATCGTGCGCTGATGCGCACAGCTGTCAATGAAAAGTTACAGACTTTCTCGCATAGAAGACTCATGAAGGATCTTCAGGAAATCTAACAAGAAAAGATTCCTCTGGTTGGAGTCACTGCTCGACCATCCGAAAACGATCTCTTTACATGGTATGCCAATGTGAGAGGCCCTGAGGGTACTCTCTATGCTGGAGGAGTTTTTCATTTGGAGCTAAAGTTCCCTCAGAGCTACCCTCATCATCCACCCACCGTAAAAATGTTTACCTCGATTCCTCATCCTAATGTCTTCGGAGATTACATTTGCTTGGATATGCTACAACAGGAGCGTTCAGAAGAAGGTGGAGGCTGGTCTTCTGTCTATACTGTGCAGAGCATCTTAATGCAACTGCAAAGTTTTTTGTTCCAGGAGAACCTAACTATGGATAAGAATACTCTTGAAATGAAAATTAAGAAGGCTGTTAATGATGCTAATAACTTTAAGAGCCCTGTGAGCAAGCATGGAGGAAAACTATCATGCTGGCCGCCTTTCAATAAAAAAGAAACAGAATAAAAATAGTTCTAAATCCTATAAGATGAGAATGACTTGATCCGTAAGGAACTTGTGTGCTATCATACTAAATTACACTACACTCAAAATCAGATGGGACTTGGTCTTAAAATTTCAAAGATTCCAAGAACGGGACTCATAAAAGACGGAGAAACCTACTATGATTACATATCTTTGAAAGCATTTATGAAAGAATCGATTAATCTTACATCTCAAAACGAAAAGATTACCCACTGGATGCCTGTTTACTTCGGATAAGGTGACAACTAAGAAAGATTCCTTCACTGTCTTAAAAAATCTCTTTCGATGGTCATGACCAACTCTACCAAAAACTTCAAAACAGATTTCATCATAGAAGTCTTCCCTAAGTTGATCATTACCTTGGCTTTCCACATCATGGATGAAAAGAAACATCCTTCTATCCGAATCATTCGCATTCTTACTCATATTCATTCGATGTTCCTTTATTGTGTCAACAAATTCCCTGAAGTCAAGAGCAAAATCACAGCTATTTTAAATGATTTCAAAAAAGATTAAGCTTCGAGAGTGAAGGATAAAGTTCCGAACTTGGGATGCATTCTAGCTATGATTTCTGTGACCGATGATTTCAAATTTGCAGACATTGCTAATGAATATTTCATGGAACAGCTCGATCGACAAGTTTTCTGGATCTTGAAATCTGTACCTGAGCTTGTCAGTTCTAGCTTGGAGGAGTCAGCTGATAAAGTACGCTCAAAATTGGTTTTTAAGTCTCAAATGACATCTTTCCATATTCTCTGTTTCTACAAACTTTTTATCACTAGTATCTGCGAAAAGAGAGAAAATAAGACTTCTTTCCTCAAATAGTATGAAGGAAACTTATGCAAGCTAACAAACAAGGAAGAAAATTTCTTCCAAAACTAAATTAAAAATATTTCTAAAAATATTCAATCTTTTGATGACTACTTCGCCTTCATAGGTCTCAAGCCTAAATCTGATTAGTAAGTAAATAAAATGCTGAAAAACGCTATTAAAAACTCTGAAGACAAAAACTATCACAACAAGTTCTAAGTGATGCAGTGGAACGAAATTCTTAGCAACGAAAGAAAAAAATCTCAGCCAAAAGTGTAAACTGCAGTTGCCAAACTTCCTTCGAGCTAAGAACAGTTCAAAAAGCTTTATGAGAATATCCCAGCCTACAAAAAATTCATTAATGTTAAATCAGTAAATGAATAAGGAAAACACAAATTTGAGTATAGTGAAGAGCCTAGTATGGACAAAGACTGGAGATAAATGTGCATCAGAAGATGGGCGTGGATCAAATAAGCTATTCTATCGAATCCTAAACTTAGTGCCAAATAGATTTCTTTTAAGGCTATTGAAACTCTTAAAAAGGGAGTATCTCAAGCCGAAGACAGAGTAGTCACCATCATGAACAAGAAATACAAAGAATCGCATACACGATATTAAGAACCTACTATCGAGATTCCTGACATCGACTGGAAAAGATTATTTTTACGTTTGGACCTTTAGGACTTTTTGAAGTATATCGATATGAATCCTGACTTCGCTACTTTCTATGAAAAACTACATGTTTGCTCGCAAAATAACATCAATACTATTGTGATTCCTATCGTGTAAGTCAACAATTTGAAGTCAGGTTATCACTACATTACTTCTCTACTTAGTCAGTTAACAACTCTGAAGTACATCTAATTTTCAGGACTCAAACAAATGAATAATCGTATGAACGACAAGGCAGCTAAAGCTATTAAAAAAGGATTAAGCAACTTCCACGACAGCAAAGGATAGTTCGATATAATTTCGTTCTATAACATCATGGTCACTGCAGATTTTTCAGAACATCTTTTCACTTATCTTTCTAAGACTGAAAATTTAAGATCACTAAGATTCGATCATACTAATATTCTTTCCTATGGCAATGCCATGAAAGTTCTAAGTGGATTGCTGATTCAATTAAAGACATTAGAAGAACTTACTTTCACTAAGTGTTCACTTGACTCTGAAAAATGCAAAATATTGGCTGATTCTTTGATGCGAATGAAAAAGCTAAAAATATTCAGAATGACCACTCAAAAAGGATTAGGAATGGGTCTAGCTTCAATCATATACAACTTGTCTTTCAATCCGAATTTGATAGTGCTTGATCTCAAAGACATCACTATAGCTCCTAACGAAGTCAACTAAACTATGATCTCGCTATACAAAATGCTCAAGATAAGTGCCAGTGTTTAAATTTTATATCTCAGAAAGATAACTGGTCTAAACCCTGCTTTGACTCGTGAATTTTGGAATGCTTTGGGTTAGTGCCGAAGCTTGAAAGTGCTAGATATTTCTTAGAGTGGTGATCTTAGCGCGAAAGCTAATGATTTGGGTATGGCAATAGCTTTTAATGCCAAAAGAAAAGGTGTTTTGCAGTTCCTAAACATAATAGGCACAATAAATAATGCTACTACTATTGACAGTCTTTACAAAGGAATGAAGATAAGTGAATATGATGAAGAACAGTGGTACGGAGATCCTAACAAACTTGCTAAAATGATCGCCACGAACTATACGAAACACTTTTACAACAACCTCAAGGCTCTACAATTAAATTACTGCACAAATCTAAATCCCAACTTTAGTTTAATTAACTACAATAAGCTTGTCAATAAAACTGAACCAGACTTTGTTAAACTTCTGGCTGATAGCCCACAGCTCACTACTCTTCAGATACGTTCAGCTGGACTAAAAAAGAATATGGCTGACATCCTTGTGCTTGCCCTCGATGATCGCAGAAACGGACTTAAGTGTCAACTCAAAGTTATTGACCTTTCAAAGAATTTATTGTAAAAAGATGGATTGAAACAGTTAGCCTAAGTTTTGAGTCATAACGGAGTACTTGAAGTTCTTGACCTGAGTCGTAATAAGATGGGTGTTTCTGGGGCTGCTGAGCTCGCCAAGTCTCTAAAAGATAATAAAAGTCTTCGTTATCTCAATGTATTCAACAACAAAATCGGCTACGACGGTGCCAAAGCTATAGCTGAAAATATCGTAGCCAACCATCCCATGTTGGAATTCCTTGAGCTTGGTCATAACAGAATCAGAGATAAAGGACTTGATGCCATCATTGACGCTTTAATCGAAAATAAACACTCGAATCTAAGAATTCTCGGATTGCGATTCAATTTCATCACTAACACTGGAATTCTTGAAAACTTCACTAAACTTTTTGGAGCTAAAACTCTTCTTTAAGAAATATTTACAAGAAATAATCTGATAAGTGATGAAACTATATACAAGCTGAGAGATCTTCACGAAGATGCAAAATCTAGTCTGTCTATTGATATTCTTTAAAAAGTTAAATTCTTGGACCCCGAGCGCACAGATCGCAGTATTTGGGTTCACCCTATGAGTCAGCTCAATATTGGTTAACTCAAAAAATTCTTCGAGATTTAGTACAAATGTGGTATTATTATGGACTTCAGAATTCGAGTGGGACGCAAGTATCCCAACCGCAAGGGTGAGAACAAGTTTTGCATCATCGAGTTTGCAGACCCAGCAAGCGTGACTGAAGCTCTTTCTCTAGCAGCTCGAAAGCTGACCTGTGTGGGTGGTAAGAAATTCCGAGTGTTCAAGGCAGGAACTGGTACTTTTGTCTTTTCCAAAAAGACAGCTAAGCAGAAAAAGCTCTAATAAGCTAAAAACAATCTACCTAAGCTACCTTTCCCTGTAGGTTTGAACCCAGTCGTGTTCCAGCAACAGCAAATGGCACAAAAAATTGCACAGCCGACTATAGCACAAAACTATATAGTCCCTCAACAGGTCAACTATTCTGATCCTTTTGGCGGCGCGTCCATGCGAAATGTCTTTGGACAGGAGAGATGGTGATTAAACAAACAAAATAAATTCAAATATTATTCATAAAAATATAACATAAATACAGAATCATTTAGTGGTATATAGTATTTTTCTATTCATATGTTATTAGTTCACAACTATGTAAAAATAAGCTTGTGTTCGTTAAGGCAGTCATATATATCCTACATCCTCAGATACTTAAGCTTATACTATTTCGGAGCATGTTTTGTGATATGGTTGGCAAGTTTATGTCCTTAATGATCAGTCATAATCTTAAAGGAATTAGCCTAAGCAAGTGGCAGAGTTGTATTCGCATGATGGTTGTACCATCTTGGCAATTATTTTTATTACTCGCTTAGCAGTTTTAAGATTCTTTGTTCGTTATTGGGATACCACTGCCAATAAAGAACGGGAATATAGCCGTAGTTGAGCTCGTAAGTAGGATTATTCATAAAATATTGATTAAAAACTATCCCTCTGTTTTTTATCGCATGATTTTGTTAATCATAGTTAAACTGAATGAATTTCTTGCCCAGGTAGTATGCTATTAGATAAAGTCTCCAAGAACTAGAATCTACTATATAGAAAAAATTGAGCTTACGAGCTATTTGATTGGCAAAACTTTGTCCTATAGTCTTGATACAATCGATTCCGCTCTACCAATCATGAATATATTCGCATCGTTGCTGCGCTGCTATTTTAATCCAAAAGTTTTGATCTACATTTTTGAATATTTTTTCAAATATTGATAAATCTTTACCTATTTATTTACCCGAGCTTTAATTGATAAACATTAGATATATATCCCCGGCAAGAGGCTAAGTTCTTTTTATGCCTGTGTCTACAATTCCGCTTACTAGCCGAGTAGATCTTTCGGCACCATGGTTGTTGCCCTTGCGATCATGCACTGACATAGTTATCAAATTTTGTATCTTGAAATGTTCTATCAGCTGTATGTATTAGCGGGGCAGTTATGTGAATTTTATCCACGTGCATAGTTTGCCACGGATGAAAGGATCGTAACCCATAACTGCATAACATTTATAGCCTTTAGAATTAGCTTGATTAATACAGGCTGTAAGCTACTACAAAGAATTTACGCCTACCAGAAACTGAGAAGGTAGGTATAATATATTGCCAGTTTAAAGCAAGTAAGGCACACTGCATACTCCTGGGCTGAAAAGAGCAGTATCTCCTACATCTATATAAGAACTGAACTATTTTAAAATAAATTGTAAAGTTTCTTCAACGAAATTAAGAGTTGGCTACGGAGCACCTCTTTTATAGCCCACATAAAATGCTTTACGCTTGAATGCTATATATTTAGTCAAACAGATCTATGCTGAAAGTCCTGCTTTTAAAGAAACTGATATCCTTGAATTTAGATAGCCATACTATAACAGCCATTAATTTTATGGCAAAGGAGCAACTTTCGGCTTTTTGTTTTGTCTATTATTGACCAACATTTTTTAGTGATAGATTTTATCTACTTGTTCAAGCGCTTTATTGATAATTTTGTCTACTTAAGGATGTTCTTTCAGGGCCGGACCTATTTTCTGACATTAGATCTATATCATCCATCTTCTTCCATTTAAACTATTTTATCTTTTTATTGTCTAATATTTATTAATTTTGATAACAGAAAGAGAGCTGAAGTCACTTCCACTTTTTATTATTGGAATTTGGTTTACAACCTGATTAATTTACTTGTGATCATGTCCTCCTAAAATTAGATCAATTTGGGGCACTTTTTAAGCCAATTATTTATCTATTGGTATGCGTACATGAGTAAGCGCAATAATCAGCTCGCAACCCTTCTATTTAAGAATCGCACACATTTCTTTAGCATAGGTGACAATATCTATATATTGCAGTTTATCTTTGTAATCAGATATAAGTCTGCCAATAAAGTCAGGTCCAGCTAGCCCCATAAAGCCTATCTTTATACCTTTGTACTCCTTAATGAGGAAATCTAAGCCTTATCCTATGTTTTTGTCGTTATCTTTGTATTTTATATTCCCCATCAGCCATGGACACTAACAATACTATGCCAGTCTTAGGCAGTGATCGGGCTTGAAATCAAAGTCATGATTTCCATAGCAAGACACGTCAATTTTAAGTAATTTCAAACATTACGCCATCTGCCAGCCCCTGAGGACTCTAGAAAGCTTAGACGGAGCAAAAGCATCTCCCGAAAATATCAACAAGGAGTCAGGGTGAAGCTACTTAGTTCTAAGGAAATGATCATAGAAGTTTTTAAATCCGAGCTAATTATTCGAGTTAGAAACGATGTTGTATGCGTCGTTGAAGTGCAAAAGAACTATTTACTGGGAGTCAGACTACATTTTTAATAAAAGATTAATATAAACACTTGTAGTTTATCATATTTCTATGTCAGGAATACTATTTAGAAAAATTATGTAGTCAAAATAAATCAAACTCATGTAATCAGTCTCAAGTCTTCAGAAAACATGATTCATTACATTTGCGCAAACGCCACTTTTTTTTAAGTTCTGATTTATTACTCAGGTAGGCAACTGCTTGAGCACATCAAGTACTGCATAGCTTTGTTGTTGCCAACTTTAATAAATTTAGATAGATTGCTATCAATTTGAAGATAGCCGCCCTATTTTTTGAGCAAAGAAGATTTCGTGTTTTTCTAAACCATTAATGCGCTTAGACCAGCCGTACTGGATCCACATTCACTCATTTTTATCGATTTGTACTTTTGAAAATCTGAAAATTTAATATTAGGGCCGATCTACCCTAGCTGAAGCATAGATTTAGTAGACTTGTGTGTAGATTTCGAAGGAAGACCTCCGATCGATTTTTTTTGTTTTTAAGGTTAGTACAGAGTAACCCCATCTGCCCATTTAATGTTCGATAGATCCCTGATAAAAAAGCTTGTCTTTTTCGGCTATTTTAGTTTAACATTTGGTTATATTTTCTGCGATAGTTAGTTTTCTTTTTTACTCTTCTTCTATTTTCGTGTAACTGGTGTACTTTGAGGAGTTCCTTCTGGCCTTACTTTAGGCGTTGCATCTATACTGACAAAATGAGGCAAAGGCTTTTGATTGTATTCTTTTGGATTAAGTTCTATCAGCATTCCATCGTAGTCATATGCTCTTACTGAATTATTTTTAGAATCTAGTTTGTTTTTGATTACAGTTTTTTTCTTCAGCATACGAGTTTTGCGCATCGACTCCTAAGCCTTCAGTCTATGTAACTGTTGATGCATCTTTATCTATCTTAATCTATCCACGATTGCTTATTCTCCTGCTTCAGAAAACATCGAATCTTATTATATAGGCATCACTTATCTTTTATCTTGAATTCGAGATGACTACTGTAAACTTATAAGTGATTTTGTGCTTTATCTATACTAAACTTAACTTCTTTTTTGCGATCGAGAAGGCTTAGCAAAAGTTCTCACTTGGAAATTGTTAACAAAATCTGGATTAGATGTTTGATCTTATTGAAATTATTTAGGAGGATCGGCATGGATAGCAGAAACGACCCACATTATTTATGAAGTCAGACTATTGACATTGGTCGAACTGAACTCTCCGACTTTCTGGGGAAGAGGACTGAGTTTACTCACTTTTTATACGATGTTGTTGAGAAGTAGAGATTCACAGATAGTTGTGGAAAAGTGTTAGAACTGTCTTTATCCTTCCATTAATATAAAGAACAATCAAACAGCTGCTTAAAATGGTTATTTCAGTATTCAAAATATTTCAAGGGCAGATAATAAGCAAAACACTTTGTTTAAATCAGATTACTTACTATTTGATAATTTAAAAAAAATATAGATGATTAATAGATAAACTGTATCATTTAATCAATCTCTGCTTCTAAATGTAATCAGCAGGTAGCTCTAGATTATAAGGAATACCGTTCACTTTGCAGTAATATTTATTCAGTTCATCAAATTCGATTGTCTTCGAATTATCTAGATCGATAAACTAAAAAAGTTCTTGAATCTCACTTTGACTAAATTCACTATCAAGTCTCAGTAACATTTTTCCAAAATCGTCGATCGAAAGTTTCCCACTTCTATCACGATTATAAGCTAAATATACCTTATACAAAGTCATTTGCTTAAGATTCAAAATGTTATATAGTTTCATAAATGATTTTTTGGCCTTCTGCCATAACTCAGCATCAATATTACCTCCATACTGCTACACCTGTATTATAGTCTTAGTTTTAGTCACAGGAAAAAGCTGTTCATTGTTCCTGTCAAAACTTATATGATGTTTGCTCATTTATGTTGTCAATTATGCAAGAGAAATTGAACCATCTGAGTTTTAGTCTATTTTTTAGAAAAAATAAGTTACTTCGTCTTTGGTTATGCTGCTGTCTATGTAGTGGAAGAATTGAGTAAATTAGTTAAAAGTCAGTACATTTTTGCCTTTCAATCCCATCTTTGTCAATAAAAGATTCAAATCGAGATTGTTACTGTTTATTTGGTACCTTAGACCAGTCATAAATGTTTTAAGCTTGTTTTCAAATTTTTTATTTTGCTCAGCATAGTGATCGAATTTTCCTTCGAAAATAGGGTGGGTAAATACTTCATCCCATGAAAGACGATTTTTTTACGTCACTTGCAAGGTACCCTATAAAAACGACCTGGTATTTATCTTTAAAGATGAAACTATGACAAGAGGTTTATTTTCAATATTTTTGATAAGTGCATACTAAGATTAAGCAGTCCAAGGTGTCTTTCCTGTTAACATCTCGTAAAAGATAAAACCAAGTGCCCAAATATCACATTTCGAGGTGTATGGTTCATGCTTCATGATCTGCACTGGCCGATAAAGGGGAGTTCCAACATCAGATTTATTTACCATACCTTTCGTAATATTCTTTTTCGCAAAGCCAAAATCAGCTATTTTAACAATTCCTTTGCTCAAAAGAATATTCGCAGGTTTTAGATCTCTACATACCTATATATATACCTATGGACTATTCCTTATTTGACAAGTGACAAAAATCCTGAACAAATTTGTTTCAAAACCGATATTGCTTACTCTTCTGATAACAATCCTTTTCTTTTGATATACTTTTCAAGATCATCGTCGCAGAGCTATTGCACAATATAGTAATTAGAGTTGCTGTCAAGGATGTCGATCACTCTTACGGTGTTGGGAGATTTTAGCAATTGAAGTATGCGTATTTAAGACAAAAATGCAGTTTTCATGTATTAGTCAGAGTCAACTGGATAGAAACGGTATTACTAGTTTGTCTTGGAATGATCTTGACTGCATACTACAGGTTGGTTTAGTCTTGAATACACTTATAAACCTTAGTTAAAGGAAGATTACTTTGCCGAAAGTTCCAGTGCCAAGACATTGTTACATGTTGATCACGAAACCATTTATTTTTTTGCACTTCATCACTAGATATTATGATCTAATTTCACTTAAAAAAATCTAAAATACATACTCTCATATTATCTTAATTGCTGAAGATCCTATGGAAAAATATTTAATTTTTGCTAATATTTAAGGTATTTGTTTTTTTGAGTATCAGGCTTAGAGTTTAGGCTAGTATTTATGACGCACCCGCTTCTTCTTTTTCGGCAAATCGTCGGGATGCTGCCCTGGTGCCAGCTTAGGTTCCTCTTTTTTGGCAGCGTAGTTAGTGCTCAGAGCATCGAAATTCAAAGAAGCTCCAAAAGACTTGAATTTAGCCTCTTGCTTGACTTAGCCTCCACTCTTACGTCCAGGACTCAGGCCTCTTGCATCTTTTTAGGTAAACTTGTTGGACTTGACCCAAACAGCTTCGTAGAGCTAGGTGTGATCGTAGTTGGCCTTGTGAAGTAAGACTCCTGTATAGGAGAAAACTTTATAGCAATTGTCGACTCTTAGTCTGGGCGTGAGGATAGCTGTGATGAGTTTTCTATCCTCAGGCGACCACTAGCAGTGCGAGGCTGAGTTAGATTTACAGCTGCCTAATCTAGTCTTAGTCTGTATATCCCAAATATCCATTTCTCCATTAAGATTTCCAAACCCAGCCAGGCAGACAAGTCGACCCAAATTGCCCCAAACAACATTATTTTTATGTTGCTTTCCAAACTAGAAAACAACTTCGTTCTTTTCAGTAAACAATACTGGCTATGCAGGCATGTAACCACTAATAACCAGATAATGTTTGCCATCGAGAGCCCATGCGAAGTCATGCATAGGTCCTGCAGCTGTCTTAACCTTAGTGATCTTATTGAATTAATCACTGTAAAGATATAGCCCATATTCTCCATAGTATGATTTACCGGTCGGATCGTAATAGGTTTGCAACTAAATCAAAAATTTATTGCTAACTGGACTGAAACGTATCTTAATTTCTTATGCCTTGTTGATAGATTTTTCATAGATCGCCTAATCTTTCTAGTTTCCAAACAAAAGCAAGTTTCCCTTGTTAGTTTTACCATCCAAGTAAGCACAGGCAACCAGATAGCTATCTTCTCGACTAGCTAGAGCCACTTCGAAGAAATTCATAACGCCTGACTTGATAACTCTCACTAACTCGTTCTCTCGATTGTATATCTCCAGTGCCTTATCGTTGTATCGGAAGCGCAAGGAATCATCACCAGTGAATCGCACCAACGGGTAACTGCTTTTAACATAGTAGTTAGTATGGGCATTCTCTCGGAAAGTACCCACCCTCTTGAGCGTTTTAAGATCGATAAGGATGGTAGTTCCCTCGTTGGTGTCGATTTTATCGAGTATTTGAAGATAGCGCTGGGCGGGAGAAAGGGAGAACGAGTAAATGTAGTTGCAGTCTTCCTCGAGCAGAAGAGTCTTATTCCAAAGGTCGTAGACGATGTATCTCTGCTATGAGGCGGCAATCACCAGTCTTCCGTCTTTAGTCTGAAGCAGGAAGGAGGCGACTCCAAAGATCTGATGAGCTTGCTCGAGTTCCTGGACGTAGGCGGGAGTGATGAAGAGCCCCTTTTTGGAGCGCAGAAGTAAATCTGATGGCCCCTTGTCATCAGCTATCGCGTACTATCTACCTTCGTCCTTTGAGACTGCCTACATTTTAAATAGTTGAATCACAGCAGAACTCTATACTACTCACACTAGCAAGAACTAATAATCTTATAAGCAATAAGCTTTTTTATCTATTATCAGACGCTAAATCTCATTATTAAATGTCAATTATTTACATCGTTTTTTAGTTAATATTGTAAGATAGAAGCGATTTAAAGATTTCTTCTTAATTATTTTATTTAGTCGATTGAAAATACCAACAAAAACTTCATTATATGAAAATTTCTAGAATTAAAGAAGCATTGATAATCAATCACTGACCTTTTCTTTAATATTCTCAGACCCAGCCAAAGGCGTTCTTTTGCTCTTCATCGACCGAGGTGATAACTCTTCCTATGATCTTTTACTCATGTCCCCAGATACATTTATCTTTAAAACTTTTGAAAAATAATGTGATTTCTGCTATTTTAGCTCCTGTATTCGCTTGCTTAATCTTTCAGTTTCATTCTGACAAAGTGCTGCTTGATAAGGCCTTTCCCTTGTTTTCTGATGAATGACTGGAAGAAAATTCAGACTCTCAGTGTGTTTGAGCTTCCTATTTTTGATTTGAAGCAATCTCACACCCAAGCGCAACTGCTACTGCTGTTGGTAATGCTGGTAGAGCGGCGAGTTCTATCTTTCTTTGTAGTACATGCAGTTCTTCTACAAAATTATAATACAGAAAATAAATAAGTAGTCATATAGTGTATCGAAAGATGATATCAATCAGACTATTCGTATATTTATTCGTTCGGTTTGATTTTCTTACGGATCGATTAGAGTAGCACGTCGAATGTACCGTCTTTTTCACTGTTGAAGATGATAGGGCTTTTCTATTGCTAGGCCTATAGATCTATCATACTTTATGGCTGTTCTTCTTAGCTGATGATTAGCTATGAAAAGCTTTGTCCTTTGTGGGCTCTCGAGACGTGTCCTCCAAGTTTTCTTCCATCATCGAACACCTTGTGACACTTATCACAGAAATATTTCTTCTTTTTTGGGTCCTATTTTTTGCAATAGATAGCATACTGCTAAGCGATATCAGCATCCAAAACTTACCCTTATTTCCTAACAATCCTCTATAGAATTTACTGTCTCCAGTTATTCGCAATATTGTTGATGGCCTACACACGAGCAATGATTTCTTGCTAGATGGCAAACGGGTTTAGCATGATCGTTTTAGCAAAATTATATTAGTATATATAAGCTTCATAATTAGATAATATTATGTCCACTCACAATAAAAATAATAACAACAATATAAAGAAAGAAGGATTGGGGTTCGAGGGAGATCGCAAGGGAAAACATAAATTAAAACAGTTAGTCAAAGAAAAACTGCTT
>Ga0169931_10005320_pt1 | contig 19652 bp, 6 predicted proteins | sample Kivu_15m_20L_FD_129675 | JGI IMG/M metagenome (GOLD analysis project Ga0169931, IMG submission 129675) | Freshwater microbial communities from Lake Kivu, Western Province, Rwanda to study Microbial Dark Matter (Phase II) - Kivu_15m_20L... | ecosystem: Environmental > Aquatic > Freshwater > Lake ... | reverse complement strand
TCAGTGAGCACCTTCCTTTCCGCAGGCAGCAGTGGCGGTCTCACCAGTTGTTCCAACGATGCTCCCTACGCCCTGTTCCCCTTGTTGGGCGGGTCGCCGGCGCCGGGCGGGAGCTGGACCGCCCCTGGTGGCAGTGCGACCAGTGGGACCTACACATCGGGCGTATCGGTTGCAGGAGGGTATACCTACACGGTACAGGGGAATGCGCCCTGCGCAGCATCCTCGGCGGTCGTCACCATCGCCGAGGTCGCGGCGCCGGATGCAGGTGGTGATCGTTCCATCGTGGTCTGCAGCGACGAAGCACCCTTCCCGCTGATCGCCCGCCTGAACGGCACTCCCGCTGCTGGCGGAACATGGGTGGGCCCGGGTGGACCGCATGGGCCTGTCTTCGACCCCACCTCCGATCCTCCCGGAGCCTACATCTACACCGTAGAGGGTACAGCGCCCTGTTCCGATGCCAGTGCCACCCTGACCATTGAGGTTCGCCCTGCCCCTGATGCGGGTTCGAACGCCACCCTCACCGTTTGCAGCACGGATGCGAGCCTCCCGCTGATCAACGAGCTCGGTGGGTCGCCCGATGCGGGCGGGGTCTGGACCGGACCCCTCGGCTCCTTTTCCGGAACGTTCATTCCGGGTACAAGTCCTGCGGGCATCTACACGTATACGGTGACAGGACAATCTCCTTGTGCGCCGGCCATCGCCACTGTTACCGTTATCGTCATCCAGGCTCCGGATGCAGGAACCACTTCCACGGTAACGCGCTGTTCCAACGCGTCCCCCTTCCAGCTCTTCGCGCAGCTCGGTGGCACACCTGATGCGGGCGGTGCATGGACCGGACCGGCCGGTCCCAGCAACGGCACGTTCACGCCGGGGACATCCCAGCCCGGTGCCTATGTCTATGTGGTGAACGGACAGGCACCCTGTGCCAGCGCCTCCTCGGTGGTGAACGTGGCCATCGTGCAGGCCCCGGATGCAGGCACCAATGGCTCCATCACGGTGTGCAGCATTGATGGTCCTTTTCAGCTTCTGTCACAGCTGGGGGGGAGTCCTGCCGGCAATGGCGCATGGACAGGTCCTGGGGGTGCAAGCAACGGCACTTTCACCCCGGGGACCTCGCAGCCCGGGGTCTATACCTATACGGTGTCCGGTAATGCGCCCTGCGCCAACGTGCAAGCCACGGTGACCGTATCAGTTGTGCAGGCACCGAACGCAGGGTTGAACGGTTCCATTACGCTGTGCTCCAGCAACGGTCCGGTGGACCTGTTCGGCCAATTGGGCGGCAACCCGACCCCGGGCGGGACGTGGACCGGCCCCAGCGGAGCCTCCCATTCGGGAACCTATCTCCCGGGATCGCAGCCGGGCGGCAACTACACCTACCGCGTTGCGGGAACGGCACCCTGCGATGATGCCACAGCCGTCGTTCAGGTGATCCGTGTACTTGCTGTGAACGCAGGTACGGATGGTACCATTACCGTTTGCAGTACCAACGCCCCCTTCCAACTGGTCAGTGTACTTGGAGGTTCGCCGAATGCTGGCGGACAATGGCTCGGCCCGGGTGGCGCTGTCGTGGGTACGTTCATACCGGGCACGAGCACCCCTGGCCCTTATGCCTATGTGGTTGCGGGTACGACGCCCTGCCCCAACGATACGGCCCGCGCGGTGGTGCAGGTGAATACCGCCCCGAACGCCGGCACCAATTCGAACATAACGGTTTGTGATAGTGAGGCACCGTTCGATCTGATCGACGTACTTGGAGGCTCTCCGGATGGGGGTGGCACCTGGACGCGGCCCAACGGAACGCCACTTGCTTCGGGCAGCTTCGATCCGGACAACTCCACACCAGGAGGGTACACCTACACGGTTGCAGGCCAGACGCCGTGCTTGAGCGCTACCGCGGTGGTGGTCGTGAACGTCAACAGGCAGCCGGATGCGGGCGGGGATGGGTCGTTCGTACGATGTTCCACCAGTGGCCCCGTGACCCTTTTCAATGAACTGGAGGATGACCCCGACAGCGGCGGTTCATGGATCGGACCGGACGGGCCTTCAGCGGGGGTCTTCATTCCCGGCACCTCCACCCCGGGGACATACTTCTACGTTTTGCAGGCCACCGCCCCGTGTGTGAACGACACAGCGGAGGTACAGGCCGCTGTGAACCAGGCGCCTGATGCCGGCGTGGACGGTGAGCTCACGGTGTGCGTGGGGACGGCAGTGGTGGATCTGTTCGCTGGGCTTGGCGGCACACCCGACCTCACAGGTACGTGGGAGGATGAGGATGACACGGGCCAGTTGAGCGGATCGTTCTTCAGCCCGTTGGGGTTGCCACCGGGTTCCTATGAGTTCGAATACACGGTTCCGGCCAATGGTCCCTGCCAGGCGGATCAGGCGGAGGTCACGGTGGACATCGTTCCCCAATTGAACGCGGGCAGCAACGGCAACCTCTCGGCGTGCAGGACCAATGCCCAGGTGAACCTGTTCAATGGGCTCGGCGGATCACCGCAGCCAGGGGGACAGTGGTTGGACCTTGGTGGCAGCGGAGCCTTGAACGGCCAGTTCGTGAACGCCACGTTGCTGGCACCCGGCACCTACACTTACCGCTATCGGCTGATCGGGCTCGTGGGCTGTGATTCGGATTCAGCACAGGTGAACCTCACGGTGGTCCAGGAGCCCAATGCAGGTACGAGCAATACGACGAGCATTTGCAGCTCTTCATCACCTGTTGCTTTGTTCCAGTTCCTCGGAGGGGGGCCCACCTCCGGCGGTGTTTGGCGGCGGGGCAGTCCCAGCGGACCGGTCTTTTCAGGCGTCTATAACCCCGCAGTGGACAACAGTGGCACCTTCTTCTACATCGTCAGCGGCTCAGGTCCCTGTGCCAATGCAGTGTCGCGTGTCAGTGTTACCGAGGTGCCCGCGGCCAATGCAGGACTGAGCCGCGCCATTTCCATCTGTTCCAACGATGGTCAGTTCAACATGACCGGTCAATTGGGCGGAACACCATCGTCGGGGGGGCAGTGGTTCTTTAACAACCTGCCGCGCGGCTCCATCTTCACGCCCGGCCTGGATGTTCAGGGGATCTATGAATACCGGGTCACAGGACAATTCCCCTGTCCGGTGGCCACCGCAACCCTCACCATCAGTGTGGTCCCCGCTGCGGATGCCGGCGGTGATGGCTCCAGGACCCTGTGCAGTGATGCCGGAGAGTTCCTGTTGTTCTCCTTGCTGGGCGGAAGCCCCCAGTCCAATGGCTCCTGGATCGATGCCAATGGACTGACGTTCGATGGGTCTTTCACGCCAGGTGTGGACGCTCCCGGTGATTATCGTTATGTGGTCACGGGCACCGCACCCTGCAACAATGACACCGCCACGGTGTCCGTCTTCGTGAACGAAGAGGCTGACGCCGGCCTCGGCAGCAACCTCGGTCTGTGCTCCACCGGCGCACAGGTGAACCTCTTCACCGCCTTGCTCGGCACGCCTGATGCCGGCGGCACGTGGGTGGGGCCGGCCCCTGGAAATGCAGCCTTCAGCGGCACGTTCACTCCCGGTGTTTCGGCACCCGGCATCTACACCTATCGCGTAGCGGGTGTTCCGCCTTGCACAGACCGTACCGCGGCGGTGACCGTTTCCGTTACCGCAGCGCCCAGTGCCGGTATCTCCAACGCCATCACCGCATGCAGTACGGACGGGGTCTTTACGATGGCGGATCTCCTGTTGGGCACCCCCGCATTGAACGGTACCTGGCGGGGGCCGCTGCCCTCAACGGCCGTCATGAGCGGGTTCTTCTTCCCCGGCAGCACGCCTGCCGGCACCTATCAATACACCGTGCCGGGTACTGGAACCTGTCCGGCGGCCAGTGCCACCCTGGCCATCACTTTGGTGCCTGCACCGGTGGCCGGCGCCGATGCCTCCATCACGCTGTGCGAGACCAGCGGGGCGGTCAATCTGTACGCGTTGCTTGGCGGTAGTGCACAGATCGGCGGCACATGGCGCAGGGCGAGCAATGGTGCGTCCCACTCCGGTATTCTGCTGCCTGCCACAGACCCCAGTGACACCTACATCTACCGCGTTACCGGCATTCCTCCATGCGCCTTCGATGAGGCGAACGTGGTGGTTACGATCAATCAATCACCGGAGGCGGGTTGCAATGGTATCATCACCCTTTGCGATGACGATGCGCCCATCAACCTCTTCCCCCTGCTGGGCTGCGCACCGCAAGTGCCTGGCACATGGCTTGACCCGGCCCTGACCCTGCATTCAGGAGTGTTCATACCGGGCTCGAACAGCCCAGGCGCTTATTCTTACGTGGTGGCAGGTGCGGTCCCCTGTGCGAACGATACTGCCTTCGTCACTGTCATCGTGAACCCGGCGCAGGATGCGGGCACCAACAACGTGATCGCTGTTTGCAGTGATGATGTGAACATTCCGCTCATCACCCGGTTGGGTGGCACGCCCGATGCCGGCGGTGTGTGGGTCGATCCGAACGGAGGTCCGTTCAGCGGGGTATATGATCCTGGGGTCTCGTTGCCAGGCATCTATTGGTACCGGCTGCAAGCGGCTGCGCCCTGCGAGAGTGATTCCGCATCAGTTACGGTCGTTCAGAATACCGCCGTGAACGCCGGTATCAGCGCGGTGGCGGCCTTCTGTTCGGACCATGGTACCGTACCCCTTATCACCTTGCTCGGTGGTTCGCCGGATAGCAATGGCTCGTGGACCCGCAATGGATCCGCTGTCAGCCCGCTCTTCAACCCCGCGACCGATCCGGCGGGAACCTACACTTACACGGTCAATGGTGTCCCACCCTGCACAGCGCGCACGGCCCAGGTGGTCATTACCGTTTCACCTGCAGTGAACGCAGGCACCGGCGGCTCCATCACAGCCTGTGTGGATGCAGCCGGCATTGATCTTGCCAATGCCCTTGGAGGGGCCCCCACCCCTGGAGGAACATGGGTGAACCTAACCAACAACGGCATCCTCACTGGTGGCCAATGGGATGCCACGGGTGTGTTGCCTGGAACCTACGGGTTCAGCTACACGGTGAACGGCACAGGTGCTTGCGCTGCTGTTTCTGCGCTGGTCAATGTGACCATCACACCTGCCCTGAACGCGGGCATCGGTGATTCGGTGATCGTATGTGGCGGAGACCTGCTCGCGCTGTTCGATGTGCTCACAGGAGCCCCCCAAACAGGCGGTGCATGGCAGGATGTTGATGGCAGTGGGGCACTCGTCGGTGGTGGGGTGTTCAATACGGGCGCCGTCGCTACGGGTACCACGTGGCGTTTTGACTACGTGCTGGCGGCATCCTCCTTGTGCGCCTCTGATACATCCCGCGTCACGGTCTCCGTTCTGGAAGGTCCGAATGCAGGCTGTGATGGTACGATCGCCCGGTGCTCTAACTCCCCCCCCATCTCACTCACCACAGGGCTCAATTGCTCGCCGCATCCCGGCGGCACGTGGTTCAGGCCCGATGGCGTGCCCCATGGCGCCACGTTCGATCCTGCGACTGACCTGCCCGGGCAGTATGCCTATGTGGTCGCTGCCATCGGAAATTGTCCAGCCGATACAGCCTTCGTGGCCGTCACCATCACGCAGGCACCGAACGCGGGCAACAATGCCACCGTTGCGATCTGCTCCAACGAAGCGGGCCTCAACCTTTTCGATGCGCTCGGCGCCGGTGCACAGCCTGGCGGCAACTGGATCTTTGTGACCGGTGGCAACATCCCCGCGTCTCCGGTCTATCTACCCGCGCTGAATACCCCGGGTGTGTACCAGTACACGGTACCGGGCCAGGGTGCTTGTGCCAATGCAGTGGCGTTGGTGGAGGTGGTCGAGCCACAGGCGCCCAATGCGGGCTGCGATGCTACCACGACCCTGTGCTCCACACAGGCGCCCGTGCTCATGCGATCGTTGCTTGGTTGCTCGCCCCAATCCGGGGGAAGCTGGATCGGTCCGGCAGGATCGCCCCATGGCAATTTCTTTGCACCTGGCAGTGATCAGCCGGGCGTCTATACCTATGTGGTTCCCGGTACTGTTCCGTGCGCCAATGACACCGCACGATTAACACTGGGTGTTACCACAGCAGCCGACCCGGGTCAAGGTGCTACGCTTCAAGCATGCATTGGTCAGTCCCAAGTGGACCTCTTCACCGCCCTTGGGCCTACTGCGGATGACGGTGGCGTGTGGACCGACCTGGGTGGCAGCGGCGCTCTGGCGGGCTCCATCTTCAACCCCAACGCGGCTGGCAATGGCAACTGGTCCTTCTCGTATGGCTTCCCGGCCAACGGGCCATGTCCCGCCGTTTCATCGGTGGTGACCGTCAACGTTGGTTCCGGACTGTCAGCGGGCATTGACTCCCAGGTCGCGGTCTGTGGTGCCGACTGTTCGTTCGAGCTGATCGGGGCACTGGGTGGTACGCCCTCGCCCGGTGGTGTGTGGACCGACCAGTTGGGAACGGGCGCTTTGGATGGTGGCACCCTCAATGCCTGCCAACTACCTGCCGGTTCCAGTGCACCGTTCATCTACGCGGTCACGGACCCCGTTTGCGGTGCACTGCAGGCGACCGTGGTAGTGACCATTTCCGACTTCCCCGATCCGGGGGGCGATGCCTCCCTGGTGTTGTGCAGTACAGGTGCTTCAGTGGACCTTGACACCCTATTGACCGGCACGCCTGACGAGGGCGGCAGCTGGAGCGGTCCGAGCATCGTGCTGGATGGCACATTCGACCCCGGGTCCATGGCAGCGGGTGTGTATGTCTACGAAGTGCAGGGTAACGGAGCATGCCCGGACACAACAGCGTCGGTCACGGTCGTTGTGAACCAGCCGCCGGATGCGGGCGAAGACTCGGAGATCGAGGTCTGCGCCACTGCGGCTGACCTGAACCTTTTCGGGGTGCTCGCCGGAACGCCAGGCCCGGGGGGCTCCTGGAGCGGTCCAGGTCCTTTGCCCGGTGGGGTCTTTGATCCCGGCAACTCGGTCGCGGGCGTTTATACCTATTCGCTCAGTGTTGCCGCATGTCCTTCGGATAACGCAAGTGTCACCGTTGCGGTAGCCACCCCGCCCGATGCCGGAGGTGGCCTGTCCCTGTTGCTTTGTGCCACGGATGGCCCCCTCGACCTGTTCGCTCAGTTGACCGGTGCTCCCGACGCGGGGGGCAGCTGGTCCGGTCCGGATGGTCCCCATGGTGCGTTCTTCGATGCATCCAGCGATGTTGCCGGCAGCTATACCTACACGGTGTCGGGTGGTGCCGTCTGTGCCGATGCCTCCTCCGTCCTTCTCATTGCCGTGAACCAGCCCGCTGATGCTGGAACGAACGGTGATATCATCACCTGCGATACCGTTCAGTCCTTGGTGTTGTTCGATGGCCTCGGCGGGAACCCCCAGATCGGCGGTTCGTGGCTTGATGTGGACGGCAGTGGAGGACTGCAGAACGGCATCCTCAACACCACCGGCCTTGCACCCGGGGAATACCTGTATCGCTATACGGTCTCCGTGCCGGGTTGCGGTGCCGCCATCGCACAGGTGCAGGTGCGTGTGGTGGGGGCACCTGAGGCGGAGGACGTGGTGCTCGCCTGCATCGAGCGTGATAGGACATACACCGTCTCGTTCTCCTTCGCCGGTGGAGATACGTCCACATACGTGGTCGCGGGCCTGGAGGGGACCATCGTTCCGGGCACGCCATATACTTTCATCAGCGCACCGATACTGACATCGCAGCAGTTCCGGATCTCCATCTCCGATGCATCTGCCTGTGCTGTTCAAGAGCTGGAAGGAAGCAGTCCCTGCACCTTCGAGGACGACGTGTTCGTTCCCGAGTCCTTCTCTCCCAATGGAGACGGCGTGAACGATCGTTTTGTCATACCCGGGATCGAAGGCTACCCTGCCAACACGATCACCATTTTCAACCGCTGGGGTGGCAGGGTGTTCGATGGTGCAGGATACAACAACTCCACAGTGGTGTGGGATGGTACGTCTCCGGATGCGGCGCTATCCGGGGCGGCACCCACGGGCACCTACTTCTATGTGCTCGATCTGGGCAACGATAGCGAAGTGCTCACCGGTTACACCTACCTGAACCGATGAACAGCCTGTGCCGCCTTGCCGCCGCTTGGGCGGTGCTTCCACTGGTGTTGAACACCGGTCCTTCCGCGCAGGCCCAGCAGGATCCCCTGTTCAGCCAGTACATGTTCAATACGCTGGCATTCAATCCTGCGTATGCGGGTAACGCGGAGGTGTTCACGTTGATGGCCCTCAGCCGGCACCAGTGGGTGGGTATTGAAGGGGCCCCTGTCACGCAGACGTTCGTTGCCCATTCGCCCCTGCGCAAGCAGGCGTTGGCGGTCGGCTTCTCGGCCATGAACGATCGCATAGGACCCGCCCGCCAGACCGGTGCGTTCGTTGATGTCGCCTACCGCATCCGCACGGGCGCCGATACCCGCCTTGCCTTCGGACTGAAGGGGGGCTTGAACGGTTTTTCCGCAGACCTTGCAAGTCTTTCCACGGTGGTGCCCGACCAGTCCAACGTGAATGTGCAGAGCCGTATGATGCCCAATTTCGGGTTCGGTGTGTACTGGCATTCGCCGCACTACTATGTGGGGCTGTCCGCGCCGAAACTGCTGGAGAATGAGGTCGCCCCCTCCTCGAACGGCGTTGTGGCCACCGCCACTGAGGCCCGGCATTTCTTCCTGATGGCCGGGTATGTGCTGCACGCTGGCCGCGACCTGAAATTCAAGCCTTCCATGATGGCGAGGATGGTCAAGGGGGCCCCGCTCTCGCTCGACCTCAACGCCAGCTTCCTCCTGCGTGATCGTATCTGGCTGGGGGCCCTTTACCGCGTGGGGAATGCGGTCGGTTTCATCGGTCAATACCAGGTGAGCGACCAGCTCCGTGTCGGTTATGCCTTCGACCTCACCACCACGAGGCTTGGCGCCTACAATGCGGGTACCCATGAGGTGATGATCGCCTACGACTTCAGGTTCATCAAGGGCAGGACCATATCACCACGTTACTTCTGATGGCCCGTCGCATCCTCCTCATACTCCTGTTCCCGTTGGCCTCCCTCGCCTCACTGGCGCAGGGTGCCGTGGAGGCGTACATCAGGGAGGCCGATCGTCATTACAAGCACCTTTCATATGCCCGGGCCGTGCGCCTTTACCGCACTGCAGCGGAGCTTGGGGCGGTCAACGAACACGTGACGCGCCGCCTTGCCGACTGCTACATGCATTTGGGCAATACCGAGGAGGCGGAACGCTGGTATGCGCAGGTGGTCAAGTACCTCAACAGGGAACCCGGCGACCTTTACGGCTATGCCGAAGCGCTGAAAAGCAATGCCCGCTACAGGGAGGCGGAGGAGTGGATGGACCGGTACCTCCAGGTGGTGCAGTCCGACGCTGGTGCAAGACGCAGCAACATCACCGGATTCGCGAGCAAGTTCTCCCGTGACATCGAGCGGTTCAGGATCATGCAGCTGGACATCAACACCCCCTACGCTGATCTGGGTGCCGCGTGGATGGGCCCCGCACAGGTGGTCTTCAGCTCATCGCGTCACGAGCCGGTAGGGGTGGTGCGCAAGGCAGCGTGGAACGACCAACCGTTCCTGGACCTTTACACCGCCGACGTGACCGCCCAGGGAGGTCTTGCGAACGTGCAGCCGCTGGATGAGGTCAATACCAAGTACCACGATGGTCCTGCAACCTCCAACAGCTCCGGGGATGTGCTCTGGATCACCCGCAACAACTTCTTCAATGGTCGTGCGCAGCGAAGCCAGAACGGAATGAGCCGCCTGAGCTTGTACAAGGTTCGCCGCGACGCAGGACGCTGGTCCGCAGCAGAGCAGTTCCTCTACAACAACAGCGAGGTGTCCATCGGCCACCCCGCGCTGGCTCCCGATGGCGGCTCCCTTTACTTTGTGAGCGATATGCCCGGCGGGTTCGGTGGCACGGACATCTATGTCTGCCGCGAAAAGGACGGCCAATGGGGCGAGCCGGAGAACCTGGGTCCCGTCGTGAACACCGCCTTCAACGAAGCGTTCCCGTTCATCGCTGCTGATGGCACCATGTATTTCGCGAGCAACGGACATGCGGGCCTTGGCGGGCTTGATGTGTTCGCCGCCGAGGCCCTGCCGGGTGGCGGGTTTGGCGCTGCCGTGAACGTAGGGGTGCCGCTCAACGGCCCCAAGGACGACTTCGCATTCATCATCGATGCTGCGAACAAGCGGGGCTTCTTCACCAGCAACAGGCCCGGAGGCGCCGGTGATGATGACATCTATGCGTTCGAAATGCTGGCCCCGCTGGAACAGCGCTTCCTCTGCACCGGTGTGGTGATCGATGATGAGACGGACACACCTGTTGTGGAGGCGGAGGTGGAGCTGCGCGATCTGCAGGGACGGCTGGTCGCCTCTGCGCTCACCGATGTGCGCGGCGAGTACTCCTTTGCTGTGGAGAAGGACAAGGAGTACAGGCTTGTTGCCCGCATGAAGGGGCGCTATGATGGTGAGCAGTACCTCAGTACCGAACTCATCGACCGGCAGCAGATCGTGGCACGCGACATCCACCTGGTGCCTGACGCGGGCATCTGGCTTCGTGGCGTGTTGCAGTTCAAGGACCGCATCGGCTTTGCACAAGGTGCCACGGTCAGCGTGGTGAACCTGACCAGCTTCCATTCAGAGTCCGGCGTCACAGGGGAGGGGGGCAACTTCAGCTTCCGGCTCCAGGGCAACGAGGAGTTCGAGGTCCTCATCGAGATGGAGGGGTACTTCAGCCAGAGTGTGCCCGTGAACACCCTTGGCATGAAACAGGGTGTGCTCGACCTGAACGCTGCACGCGAACTGGCCATGGAGCCGATCACGGTGGGCCTACCCCGTGCCTTCCGCCACATCCGCTGGGCCGAATCGGGAACCCAGCTGGATCCGCAGGCCAAGGCAGAGCTTGATGAATTGGCCGAGCGGTTGACGGTGAACCCGCAGGTGGCGATCGAGCTGGCCGTGCACAGCGATGCGCGTGGCGTTGCCGAAGTGCAGCTCACCCAGGAGCGGGCCGAAGCACTTACCAGCTACCTGCAGGGCAAGGGCATCGCCAGGGAGCGCATGAAGGCCACCGGCTATGGAAGCTCCCGTCCCCTGAACCACTGCGTACCCGGCGTGCAGTGCACCGAGGAGGAGCATGCGGTGAACCGTCGCAACGAGTTCGTGGTGACCGGCGTGAAGTCTTCCAATTAGGCCTTGTCAGACGCCGTTCGGCAGTGCTGCGCTCCGGAGGCCGCGCAAGGTCAGTTCCTGCAGTACCATCGGCAGTGCCACCCGGAGCCTTGCCTCAGCCTTGCGGCTGTCGTGGAACACCACGATGGAGCCCGGACGCACGTGTTCCAGCACATTGGCCGCGCAGTGCTTTCCGGTGAGCGCTTCATCGAAGTCGGCGCTGAGCACGTCCCACATCACCAGCGTGAAGCGCTTGCGGAGGCATGCTGCCTGGCTGCGGGTGATGCGTCCGTAGGGTGGCCGGAAAAGCCTGGTGCGGAGCATCGCATCGCATTGAAGCACGTTCCTCAGGTAGCTGCGGTCCGTGCTCCCCCAGCCCCGGACATGGTCCCACGTATGATTGCCCACCGCGTGGCCCTCCCGGATGATGCGCTCCACTAATTCAGGATGGGCGGCAGCATTGCGTCCCACGCAGAAGAAGGTGCCCTTCATGTCGTGTGCCGCCAACAGGTCGAGCACCCATGGTGTAACGGATGGTTCCGGCCCATCGTCGAAGGTCAGGTACACCTTGTTCCCCGTGCGTGGCAGGTGCCAGAGCAGGTCCCTGTAAAGTGGTTTGGCCAGGGCCGGTGTGCGCACCAGGTACATGGGTCACCGGGTATCCGTGGCAGCTCAGAAGCGCATCTTCGAAGTTCTCCGCTGGCCCTCCGTTCCGATCTGCATGAGGGTACCCTGGTAGGCCTCCTCCGCATCGCTGAAGCGTGCTTCCAGCGTGGCCCCGAAGGTGCTGTCCGCCTTCGCACTTTCGCTTGCCAGGCGACCCATCACGGCATGCGTGATCGCCATTTCCTGTTCCAATTGCTTGGCGAAACGGCTTTCCAGGCTGGTGTAGTAGAGCAGGTTCTCCTCCATGATCGTGAAGAGCCGCTCGGAAAGCGTGTTCGCCTTCTGCACGTCACCAAGGGCGTAGTACGCTTCCACGGTGGGGAGCAGGATCCGGTCGAAGGGCACATTGCGCTCGGGCATCTTTTCCAAGGAGATGTCGAGCACCTTGCGGGCCTCGTCGTTACGTCCTTCCTCGATGAGCGCTTCGGCCAGGCTGCTCAGCTGCAGGCGGAGGTTGGTGGTCATCCGCAGGATGTTCTCATCCAGGTAGATGAAGCCTTCGGTATCCATGTTGCCCCAGAGGAACTTCTCGGTGACGTTGCGGAACATCACATCGGTGGCCACCCTGCCCAGCAGGTTGGGGTCGCGGTTCTGGGTGCGCACCGGCACCAGGCGGTAGGTGAGGCCCTCCAGCTGGAAATGGTCCTGCAGGTTGATGTAACTGTCGGGACCCGTTGTTACAGCGAAGTAGATGGGACGCTCCCAGTTGTTGTTCGCAAGAAGGTCCAGCACCATCAGGTGGTTCTTCAGCAGCACCTGCCGCTTGATCTGCCAATCCACCGAACGCAGCCAGGTGGTGTCCCTGGGGCTCAGTGTTCCATTGCCGAACACAATGTTGCTGTCCACCGGTATGCTGAACTTGTCCGTGGGGAAGTAGGCATCCTTCACACCCCGCTGGAACAGCGGCTGCATGTTGCGGTCGTTCGTGGCGAACTCCATCATCTGCTTGAGATCGCGGTATCCGCCGTCCTTGCCTTGTGGCAGCAGAGCCACCACATCACGGGTGCCCTGGCGGTACTTCTCCTGCGCCATGCCGAAGGGTACCGGCTCGCTGTCATAGGCCTTGCGCCGCATCTGATCGATGTACCAATCGGTGTTCAGGAGGCTCAGGTTCACCACGCGGACATCGGTGCGGATGCCCTCCACCTCCTGTGCGTACCAGAGCGGGAAGGTGTCATTGTCACCATTGGTGAACAGGATGGCATTGGGTGCGCAGCTCTCCAGGTAGTTGGAGGCCAGGTCGCGCGCAGGGGTGCGGGTGCTGCGGTCGTGGTCGTCCCAGCCGTCGGCCACCATGATCAACGGTACCGCGAGTCCTGCAGCGGTCGCCAATGTGCCCATGGCGATCCGGTTGGGCAGTGCCCGTCCCAGCAGGTGGAACAGGGCCATGGCGCCACCGCCCACAGCGCTGATGTAAAGGATGCTGTACGATACGCTGTGGTCGCCATCCCACTCCAGCAGGTACTTCAGAGCGCCCAGTGCCGCGGCAAGCCCGAGGATCCTGACCATGTTACGCTGGTCCAACGCGCGGACGGCATCGAAGAGCGCGTATACACCCAGCCCGATCCAGATCGCGAACGCGTAGAAGGACCCCACATAGGCGTAATCCCGTTCGCGCGGTTGATAGGGGGTCTGGTTCAGGTAGATCACAATGGCGACACCGGTGAAGAAGAAGAGCAGCAGCACCACGGTCCAGTCACGCACGTCGCGGTAAAGCTGGTAGAACAGCCCCACCAGCCCCAGGATGAGGGGCAGCAGGTAGAAGCGGTTGTAACCGCGGTTCCCCGTCATGCTGGGAGGGAGCTGCTCCTGGTTGCCCAGTCGCTGCGCGTCGATGGCCTTGATCCCCGTCAGCCAGTTGCCGTCCATGATGTTTCCATGGCCCTGTATGTCGTTCTGGCGGCCGGCGAAATTCCAGAGGAAGTAGCGCCAGTACATCCAGTCCATCTGGTACCGGAAGAAGAAGCGCATGTTCTCCACGAAGGTGGGCTTGTTGATGATGGTGGGCTTGCCTTCCCGGTCCCGGGAGCGGATGGGCGTCCCCTTGAATTCGCTCCACTGCTGGTAAGCGGACTCGTGCGAGCCCTGGGCGCTGTACATGCGGGGGAAGAGCATCGTGAATTCCGGGTCATACTGCACCTCGGTGTCCTTGCGCGGATCAGTGATGACATAGGAGTGGTCCACCGTGTGGCCCGCGTTCTCCTCCACGAAGTGTGCCGCGCTCCACCGGTCGTAGAAGGTGCGCACCTTGCGACCATCCTTCTTCACCTCGTAGGTGGCGGTGTATACCGGGTTGCCATCCTCACGTTCGCTCAGGTAGGGTGAGCCCCAGAACTGGCCCACCAGCAGCGGTCGGTCGCCATACTGTTCGCGGTTCAGGTAGCTCAGCAGGTTGAATACGTTCTCCGGGTTGTTCTCGTCGATGGGTGGGTTGGCCGTGCTGCGTATCACGATCATGGCATAGGTGCTGTACCCCACGAGGATCACTGCCACGCCCAGCAGTAACGTGTTCCACAGGGCGGCACCACGCTGCTGCGTCCAACGGATGCCCCAGACGATGAGCCCCACCAGGAGCAGGCCGTAGATCAGGTTGCCCGTGTTGAAGGGCATCCCCAGGTCATTCACGAAGAGCAGCTCGAATTTGCCCGCCACCTTCACAAGCCCTGGAATGATCACCGCCTGGATGGCGCCCAGGATCACCGCCGAGACAACGAAGGTCATCACCACTCCCTTCAGGCTCGGCTGGTAGCGCTTGAAGTAATAGACGAAGGCGATGGCCGGGATGCATAGCAGGTTCAGCAGGTGGACACCGATGCTCAGGCCCATCAGGTAAGCGATCAGGATCAGCCACCGGGTGCTGTGGGGCTGGTCGGCCTCGCTCTCCCACTTCAGGATGGCCCAGAACACCACGGCCGTGAAGAAGGAGGAGAGGGCATAGACCTCGCCCTCCACAGCGCTGAACCAGAAGCTGTCGCTCCAGGTGTAGGCCAGGGCGCCGACCACCCCACTGCCCAATACGGCGATGGTTCCGCCCAGGTCGATCTCGCCGCTGCGGGTGGCCAGCTTGTAGGCCAGGTGGGTGATGCTCCAGAAGAGGAACAGGATGGTGAAGGCACTTGCCAACGCGCTGAGCACGTTCACGGCCACCGGCACATGTTCAGTGGACACGAATGCACTGGCCACGCGGGCCAGTATCATGAACAAGGGGGCTCCCGGGGGGTGACCCACCTCCAGTTTGTAGGCGGTGGCGATGAACTCGCCGCAGTCCCAGAAACTGCTGGTGGGCTCAATGGTGGCGATGTAGGTCCAGGCGGCCACCAGGAACACGAGCCAACCGGTGATGATGTTCAGCTTCTTGAAGTTCATGCGCTCCGTTGTGGGTGGGAAGGGTGCCTGCCCGGATCACGTTCCAAGGCTACGGGAGGCGAAAATACCAAAGTCCCAACGGGTGGCTCTTGGTGGTTCGTTTATCTTTCTAAATTTGCAGCGCATTTGGCCGGCGGCGGTTCCCTCCCTCTCCGGCCAAGGTCCAACGCAAGAAGGACAGTGGCACCAGCAATGGCCGATGGTGTAACTGGCAACACGTCTGGTTTTGGTTCAGAAGAGTCCAGGTTCGAGCCCTGGTCGGCCAACTCTGAGTACGCGAGACCCCGCCCATAAAGCGGGGTCTCGTTGTTTGCGTGGTCGCCGAACAGGGCGAGAAGTTCATCCTGAGCGGTGTGCGCAGCGGACACCGTCGAAGGAAGCCCTGGTCGGCCAACTCTGAGTACGCGAGACCCCGCCCATAAAGCGGGGTCTCGTTGTTTGCGTGGTCGCCGAACCGGGCGAGCTGACCAGCATCAGAACCGATATCTTCCCTCCCCATTCAACTACCATGGAAATGCAACCTACACGTCAACGGCTCGCGTTCACAGGCCAGGGCGGTGACCTTTTCGCAGTGCTCATCGTCAACTGGCTGCTCACCTTCATCACCTTCGGTCTCTACTACCCGTGGGCCAAGGCACGCAGGTTGCAGTACATGTACGAGCATTCCGAGCTGGATGGACATCCCTTCCATTTCCATGGCACCGGTAAGGAGATGTTCAAGGGCTTCATCAAGGCCGTCGGACTATTCGTGGTGATCTATGGGGTGTTCTTCGGACTGCTCATGACCAGGGAGCCCGGGGCCATGGTCATCGGCTACCTCTTCTTCATGGCCGCATTCATCGGGCTCATCCCGCTGATCATCCACGGCAGCTATCGTTATCGTATGAGCCGCAGCAGCTGGCGAGGCATTCACTTCGGGTACCGCGGACAATTGAAGGAGTTGTATGCCATCTGCCTCCGCGATGGCCTGCTCACCCTCATCACCTTCGGCATCTATGGTGCCTGGTTCCAAATGAACCTGCGCAACTATGTGATCGGCAGCATCCGCTTCGGCAATTCGCAATTCGCCTACAAGGGTGACGGCCTGGATTTCTTCCTGATGAACCTGAAAGGCTACTTCCTGTCCATCTTCACCCTCGGCATCTACAGCTTCTGGTGGCAGCGCGACATGTTCGCTTACTACATCAATAATCTCTCTTGGACTTTCAGTGACGGGCGCCGCATCCAATTCAGGAGCACGGCCACCGGAGGAGGCTTCTTCGAGTTGATCATCGTCAACTTCTTCCTCGTGGTCTTCACCTTCGGCATCGGTCTGGCCTGGGCCCATGTGCGCATGATGAAGTTCGTGATGGCGAACATCGACATGGCCGGTGATGCGGACCTCGATGCCATCGTACAGACCGAACTGGAGCACAAGAGCGCCACGGCAGATGAATTGGGCGATCTGCTCGACGTGGATATCTTCCTGTGAGCAACCGCTACGCCGCCAACTTCTACGACGGGCTTACCAGCAAGCCCCAGGAGGCTTTCGTGCAACTCCGCGAGCCCGGAGCATTGGAAGTGGAGGTTGGCGGTGAACGCGTCTTCTGGCCACTGGAGCATGCGGGCATGGAGTGGGAGCGCACCAGCAACATGTTGCGCATCACCTTCGGCGAGCATCCGCGCAGGGTGATCATCACCCGTGATAAGCTCTTCATTGCCACGTTCGTAAAACGCATGCAATATGCCGGTCGGCGAGGGGTGTACGACCGCACCCTGTCGATCGCCCGCCAGGGGCCCCTGTTCTTCCTGCTCGCGTTGGTGGCCATGGTGGTGGTCGGCTACGTGTGGGTGCTGCCCTTCACAGCGGAGCGCCTGGCCCTGTTGCTACCCACGCAGGTGGATGAGCGCATCGGAGAAGCATCCTACGGCAGCATCATGCTCGGGCTCGATGAGGATACAGCCGCTTCGGCCATGCTGCAGCGGTTCGGTGATCGGCTGGCGCTGAGCGACAAGTTCGACCTGCGCTTCCATTACGTGAACAGCGAACAGGTGAACGCGTTCGCCATGCCGGGTGGCGACATTGTGGTGTTCAGCGGCATCGTGCAAGGCATGGAGCGCCCTGAACAGCTCGCCGCCCTGCTGGCCCACGAGGCCACCCACGTGCACGAGCGGCACAGCACCCGAATGATCGTCCGCCAGATGGCAGGTTATCTCTTCCTGTCCCTGCTCATCGGAGATGTGAACGCCGTGGTGGGCGTCCTGGCGGAGAACGCGGACAACCTTCGCAACATGTCCTATTCGCGCGGGTTGGAGACCGACGCCGACCGGCATGGCATGGAACGAATGGTCGCCGCAGGAGTGGATCCCGAAGGCATGGTGCAGCTGCTTGAATTGCTGGAGCGGGAAGCCGCTGACATGCCGGAAGCACTTGCGTTCCTCAGCAGTCACCCGCTCACTGCGGAGCGTATCGCCATGGCCCGTGCGCGCTTGTCCGGTCCGCGTGCTCAAACCACCCCTGATGCCGAATTGGAACGACTGTTCCTTGCGCTCAAGGGGCGGAATTCGAAAGCGCTTCCAATGGAGAGTGCGGCCGAATGATCTAGCTCCTCACTACGATCCCCAGTTCCGTCAACTGCTCCTGATCGATGCGGCTGGGTGCATCGATCATCACGTCCCGGCCCGCATTGTTCTTCGGGAAGGCGATGAACTCGCGGATGTCCGTGCGGTGGCCGAAGAGGCTCACCCACCTGTCGAAGCCGAAGGCCGCGCCGCCGTGGGGCGGAGCGCCGAACTCGAACGCATCCATCAGGAAGCCGAACTTGTAGCGCGCATCCTCGTCGGTGAAGCCCAGCACGCGGAACATGGCCTCCTGCATGGAGCGGTCGTGGATGCGGATGCTGCCGCCGCCGATCTCGGTGCCGTTGATCACCAGGTCGTAGGCGTTGGCGCGCACGCTGCCCAGGTCCACCTGGTCGAAGAGCTTCTGCGCGTCCTCGGGCTTCGGCGCAGTGAACGGGTGGTGCATGGCGTGCCAGCGGCCGGTCTCCTCGTCCTGCTCCAAGAGCGGGAAGTCCACCACCCACAGCGGCTTGAACACCTTGGGGTCGCGCAGGCCCAGCAGATCGCCCAAGTGCAGGCGCAGTTCGTTCAATTGCTTACGCGTCTTGTCCGCCTTGCCGGCCATGATGCACAGCAGGTCGCCTTGCTTCATGCCGAAGCGTTCGGCCCATTTCTGCAGATGCTCCGGCGTGTAGAACTTGTCCACCGTGCTCTTCAGGCCTTCCTCGGTCCATTTCAGGAACACGATGCCCGTGGCGCCGATCTGCGGGCGCTTCACGAAGTCGATGAGCGCATCGGACTGCTTGCGGCTCCAGTTGGCGCAGCCTTCCGCATTGATACCCACCACCAGTTCAGCGTCGTCGAACACCTTGAAGCCTCCCGCTTCGCTTAACTTGCTTTTAACGAGGTCGTTCAGCTCGTGGAAGCGCATGCCGAAGCGCAGGTCGGGCTTGTCGCAGCCGTAGCCCTTCATGGCTTCATCGAAACTCATGCGCGGGAAGGCCTCGCTGAATTCCACGCCGTGGATGGACTGGAACAGGTGCTTTGCCATGCCCTCGAAGGTGCGCAGGATGTCCTCCTGCTCCACGAAGGCCATCTCGCAGTCGATCTGGGTGAACTCGGGCTGGCGGTCCTGCCGCAGGTCCTCGTCGCGGAAGCACTTCACGATCTGGAAGTAGCGGTCGAAGCCGGCCACCATCAGCAGCTGCTTGAAGGTCTGCGGGCTCTGGGGCAGCGCGTAGAACTCGCCTGCGTTCATGCGGCTGGGCACCACGAAGTCGCGCGCACCTTCCGGCGTGCTCTTGATCAGCACCGGGGTCTCCACCTCCAGGAAGTGCTGTGCGCTGAGGTAGTTGCGCACCTCGATGGCCATGCGGTGGCGCAGCTCGAAGTTGCGGCGGATGTTGGCGCGGCGCAGGTCGAGGTACCGGTACTTTGCGCGGAGCTCATCGCCGCCGTCGGTCTCCTCCTCGATGGTGAATGGCGGCGTCTTCGCAGCGTTCAGCACCTTCAGTTCCGTGACAATGAGCTCGACCTCACCGGTGTGGATGTTCGCGTTCTTGCTCTCGCGCTCGCGCACGGTGCCGGTGGCCTGCACCACGAACTCGCGGCCCAGCTGGCGCGCCTGCTCGCACAGCCCCTTGTCGCGCTCCATGTTGAAGCTGAGCTGGGTGATGCCGAAGCGATCGCGCAGGTCCACGAAGGTCATGCCACCCAGGTCGCGGGCGCGCTGGACCCATCCGGCCAATGTCACGGTCTTGCCAGCGTCGGTGAGGCGGAGTTCGCCACAGGTGTGGGTGCGGTACATGGTGCGCGAAAGAGGCGCGAAGTTATCGGGTGGCGGGTGGCCTACAACTTGATGAACACCCCCGAGGCCAAGACCTCGCCAGACTTCGAT